>ERZ773210.52-NODE-52-length-129062-cov-20.821421_pt1 | contig 129062 bp, 103 predicted proteins | sample MGYA00580528_ERZ773210 | MGnify/ENA primary metagenome ERZ773210 (study PRJEB29015, sample SAMEA2737769) | human gut metagenome | biome: human gut; feature: human-associated habitat; material: faeces | place: China | collected 2012 ...
CAGCTATGGGTGCTGCTGTTATGATGATGAGTTCTATGGCTATTGGGGCTAGTGCATATAATTCCGGAGATACATATTCAAGTGCGACGTGGACAATAAGTGTAAAATACACACAAAGCACTAAATCTATAACCAAGACTCTTAAAGCTGGCAATAAAGTTAAGATCAACAACGGTACAACAAAGAATGTTATTATAGCAAGTTGGACTGGGCAAGATGAGGTGCTCTATTCTAATGTTACGTTTAGTTCACCAAATGGCAGCAATAAAGTAACGATAGATAAAAGAGACAATTATGAGTATTTTATAACGATGACATCGTCATATAAACCAACAGCAGAAGTGAAGAATAAAATCACACTCAATAATTATGATGAGGATGATATAAAAGCTTCAGGATACACAAGAACGCCTAAATAATGTGCTATGGCTGCTGCTTGTCGGCAGCCATTTTTATAAAAGGAGCAACGATGAAAGAAATATTTAAGATATTTGTACTTCTTGTGATGATATGTACGTTTACAGCCTGTGCAGCAGGCGGTAAAACCAGTGATACAAAAGATATCAGCATAAAGCTTGAGAGCTTTTCTGATGTAAAAAAAGATATTTTGTCAACTGATACAGAGTATGAAAATATTTCTGTACCGACTGAAACACTTCAAGCCTTGGCAAATGATCTGCCGGAAAAGGCTGAACTCGCTGACCTAAAGCAGGTGAACGATCGTGAGCAGTGTTTCGGTAAAATAAGGCCGCTGTTTATTTCCGACAAGGACTATAAGAAAGAGTATTATCAGGGCTTTGACAGTTCTTTTCCTGCCGGCAACGTTTATGATGACACAACGTACTATTTAAATGTTGCATCAAATGGAGGCATCGGATTTCTTTCTAAAGAATCTGCCTATGACTGTGAAACGATAAAAACAGTTTTTGTAGACAGACCCTATGAAGACGAAGAGTATGTTCTTGGCGGACAGACGTATAAACTCAGTCAGGGCGTTGAGTATGTAGACGGCTTTTTGCAGGCTTTGACCGACAGCGGATTTGGAAATATGAAAATAGCTTACGTTGATGTATTGAAATACGATCAGGAAAATGCTCTGCTTTTTCATATTCAAAGAACCGTCGATGGAATCGCCCTGAACGATTTCTTTTATAGCGACGGGGATTTTGATGAATATCCGTATTTTGGAGCAAAGCTGTATATGACCGCTCCAAACACCGTAGGAGAGTTCTTGGGAGATCATGGCTTTTGCGAGCTTGACGGCTCTGCGGAAAGTGTCGATAAATGCGTTACCTTAGAAAGTGCTTTAGATATATGTGAAAATACACTTGCGGCAAATCATAAATATACAGTCAATAAAATAGACCTCGGATATATGCAGAATGTTGTTAAAGCAAACGGTGAACCATGGAACAAGGATAGCGACGGACAGTTCTATTTTCAAGGTGATACAAAATATAAAACAGAGCTTGGCTGGTTTATATGGCTCGACACCACCACAGACAATGAACGAATGGTATTTGTCAATGCTCTGAATGGAGAAGCTTTGGTACTGTTCAACAATGCAGATGTTTCGGAAAACTGAGGATAGAACATGAATTTCAATAAGTGTCTGAAAACACAGCTTTATAAAATGCTCATCAGCCCTGTGCCTGTAATATGTGCCATTATGATATTTGGCTTGTGCTGTATAACAAATGTTTACACCGATGCAGACGGCGGAAAAGGCTATTCAGTATTGACCATACTGCTTTTGCGTGACCCCACAGAGGCTGTTGAAGGAAATTCTGTCGTTCGTGAAAATATCATTCGTGCAGCTATGAGCAGCTGGCTGATAATGTTTTCGCCTGTTGTATGCGTTCTGCCGTTTGTTAAAAGTGTTTCAGCAGAGAACAGCTCGTTAAAGCGGTTTGAAATGCAACGCAGCGGAAAAATTGCTTTTGCTGCATCAAGACTTGTGTCGGCGGTGCTTACTTCAGCGGCGGTACTTTGTCTGGGATACGGGCTTTTTGTGATATTTACAGTAATTATGTTTCCGTCTGTTATGGATACGAACAGTCATTCAGCTGCGGCAGTGCTTCATTCAATGAGTATAGGCTGCTTTTATTTGAGCCGAATGGCAGGTGCTTTTATAATAGGAGCGTTAAGTGCATTGCCTGCATATATCATCTCTGTTTTCAGCAGAAACAAATATATGATGACTTGCATACCGTTTATGTTCTTTTATTTTTACAACACTCTTATAAACAGACTTTCAAAAGGGTTTTCCGCCAATGTCGGAAAGATCGTCAGCTTATTTTCATTCAACGGGATATTCCGAGCCATAGAAAACGGCATGACTGTGTATGTGATCTTAGCCGCAGCCGTATTGATGATACTTGCGGCGATAATTGGCGTCAGCTTCTTGCAAAGGAGGTATGACTGTTGTGAGTAAAACAAGAATAAGGGCGGTATGGGGGACGGCACAAAGTGAATATATCAAATGGATATGCAGTTCAAGAATGTTGATATTTCTATGTGCATTGATATTCATAGATCAATTTGCCGTAAAGCCGTTAGTTGAGATATCAAAACAAACAGGCGTTAAACTTGGTCTGTTTGAGCCGTTTATTGCAATAACCAATTCAGACGTACTGCTGATGATAATGCCCATAGTTTTTATTACGCTTATAGGAGATTTTCCTAAAAACGATGGAAATATGCTGTTTTGCGTGCAGCGCACATGGCGTGTTAATTGGCTGCTTGGGCAAATGCTTTTTCTTGTTATGTCTTCACTTACATTTATGCTTGGAGTTATACTCAGCACGTTTCTTGCGGCGGCAGGTTATTTGCAATGGAGCGAACAATGGTCGGCAACAGTCACAGATTACAGCAGGCTCTTTCCCGAGAACGCCGATAGCGTTGCTGCAAATCTTATTCCTGAAAATCTTTACTACCAATATGTACCGCTGCGGTCGGCAGGCAATTCTGCGGTGCTGATATTTCTGCTGTTGTTGGTGTGCGGTCTTATTATGCTCGTTTTTGCAGAGCTTAGGCAAAAGCTTCTGGGTGTAGGCATAAATGTCTTTTTACTTCTGACAGGCGGTGCGGCAATATACCTTGAAACGCCGATACGCTGGGCTTTTCCGTGTTGTAATGCCATAGTGAAAACGCATTTTACAAAGTTCTTCAGGCAGCAGATATATGAAATATCTTATTCCTACATATATTTCTTTTCAATCATAGTATCTTTGATCTTGCTGTCATTAGTTTTGCTACGGAAAACTAATTTTCTGACGGCTGGGGAGGAATGATAATGGATATCATAGGAGTTAGCAACGTATGCCTTACCCTTGGCAAAACGGAGATACTAAAGCATATAAATGTGTCCTTTGAGGAGGGCAAGATACACGGACTTATCGGCAGAAACGGCAGCGGAAAGACAATGCTTATGAAGTGCATATGTGGCTTTATCAAGCCCACATCGGGTGTGATAACAGTTGACGGCAAGAAGGTCGGAAAGGACGTTGACTTTCCGAAGGATATGGGAATTATCATTGAAACACCGGGGTTTATACCATACTATTCAGGCTACAAAAATCTAAAGCTGCTTGCAGGGCTGAACAACAAGATCGGAAAAGATGAGATAAAAAGCAGTATGAAACAGGTGGGACTTGATCCCGAACTAAAGCGTCACGTCCGCAAATACAGTCTAGGTATGCGGCAGCGTTTGGGACTTGCACAAGCCATTATGGAAAATCCGAAGATACTCATTCTTGACGAGCCTTTCAATGGTCTTGACAAGGACGGCGTAAAAGAAATGCGTGAGTACCTGCTTTCATACAAAGAGCAGGGCAAGACTATTCTTATATGCTCACACTCTGCGGAGGACATCTCCGTGCTGTGCGATACTGTACATGAAATGGATAAGGGTGTGATAAGTGAGATTAAGGGGTAAGCTGATCAAAAAAACATCATCTGCGTCAGTGCGAGGCTTTGCCGTTGGCTAAGAATGGGACATTGGAAAATAAACCGGATAGCATTTTCAAATAAGTTTTGATATATAACGCAAAAAGACAAATACCTCAGTCAAATGAAGTATCTGTCTTTCTTATTTCTTAGTTATAGCCTGCTGTATAGGTCTTTCATAATAGTTGTTGAAAAGCTTCTATATTAGTACCGACCTAAGCCGTCCGCCATATTTTTTATATTGTATTAAAGCTGTGTATCAACAAAAATTGTATAGATAGCCTTCATTGCAGATTCAAAATCAGCCTCGTTTACACCGATGATGATGTTAAGCTCGCTAGAGCCCTGATCTATCATCTTTACGTTTACATGAGCGTGTGCAAGGGCTGAGAATATTCTGCCTGCTGTACCTCTGTTTGACTTCATTGCACGTCCCACAACTGCAATAAGCGCAAGGTCTGTTTCAATATCAATTGTATCAGGGTGACAGTTTCTGTGCAGACCTGACATTATCTCCTGCTCCTTTGGAGCAAACTCTGCCTGATGAACAACGACAGACATTGTGTCGATACCTGATGGCATATGTTCAAAGCAGATACCATTCTTCTCGAATACTTCAAGCACTCTTCTGCCGAAACCAAGCTCTGCGTTCATCATATCCTTTTCGATATTGACTACAGTAAAGCCCTTCTTTCCTGCTATACCTGTGATCGTGAATGCAGGCTTCTGAGATGTGGACTCAACGATCATTGTACCCATATCCTCAGGCTTGTTTGTGTTCTTGATGTTTATTGGGATGCCTGCTTTTCTTACAGGGAAAATAGCGTCCTCATGAAGTACGCCTGCACCCATGTAAGAAAGCTCTCTCAGTTCCTTATATGTTATGGTAGTGATAGGCTGTGGGTTGTCGATAATTCTAGGGTCGCATACCAGGAATCCTGATACGTCTGTCCAGTTCTCATAAAGATCAGCGTTTACTGCTGCGGCAACGATAGAGCCTGTTACGTCAGAACCGCCTCTTGAAAATGTCTTGATAGTATCGTTTGGCATTGAGCCGTAGAAACCAGGTATTACCGCATTGTCAAGTGTAGCTAATCTCTGAGGAAGCACCTCGTTCGTTCTTGCAGAATCGAACTGACCCTGATCGTTAAAATAGATAACATCGGCAGCGTCAACAAAGTTATATCCAAGATATTTAGCAAGAACGATACCATTAAGATACTCGCCACGGGAAGCCGCATAGTCACGTCCTGCCTTGCCGATAAAGCAAGCCTTGATAGTTTCAAACTCCTTTTCAAGAGAAAGGTCAAGACCCAGATCATTGATTATGCCGTAATATCTTTCCTTGATAGCGTCGAACTCGCTGCTGAAATCCTTGCCCTTTGCAGCAAGATCATAGCAGCCGTAAAGCATATCAGTTACCTTTGTATCGTTTGAAAATCTTTTACCAGGAGCAGACGGCACAACAAATCTTCTTGAGCTTTCCGCTGTGATTATCTCCTTAACCTTTTTGAACTGCTCAGCACTTGCAAGAGAACTTCCACCGAATTTTACAACCTTTGTCATTTCACAAACCCCTTATAAACTATAGAATTATTCCTGTCTGCGTACTTTTCCCACGCTGACGTTACAATAAATAGTATACCGAATTTGCGTGATTAAGTCAATGTATAAATGGACTAATTTTTATAGTTTTTTCGATGTATGTTTGTGAAATACGCTTGTATTTGTATGACGGACAACTCATACTTATCTGTCTGCCTATTATCTGTAATGTTCGTCTATCCACTTATCATGTTTTCGTGAAAGAAAACCCCAGCGTTCTTCAACACAAAATGCAGCAGATAAAACAAGCGGCAAAGAAAGCAGCACAGCCGCAATAATAAGAATAGCCATATTACTTACGTTCACAAGAACGCCTCCCGTCTCGGTTTTGTTATGACTATATTATAGCGTTTCTCACTTAAACAGACCTTAATGCAAAGTGAAAACTATGTGAAAAAAAGCCCCGACCGAAGTCAGGGCTTTTTTCATCAAACTGCTTAAACCGTTACAGCCTGAGTATTATTCTTTTTAAGCACCTCAATAAAATCTTTTTCAGGAACAGGCTTTGAAAAGTAGTATCCCTGAATGAAATCACAGCCCATGCCAAGAAGCGTGTCGAGTTGGTGCTTGTCCTCGATACCCTCGGCAACTATCTGCATATTGAGCTTCTTTATCATCGCCACTGTACTCTCAATGGCGATATGCGCCTTTTCGCTCTTGAAACATTCCCAGACTATTTCCTTTTCAAGCTTGATAAACCTGAAAGGCAGGCTGAGAAGATATGTCATATTTGAATATCCAGTACCATAATCGTCAAGTGCAAACTTCACACCATAGTCGGAAAGAGTCTTGATGTTTTTCTCCATAATGTGCGGAGTATACACCGCCGCAGTCTCCGTTACTTCAAGACAAATAGACGATGGGTCTACCTTGTATCTGTCCATAATGCTGAGAAGCTGCTCTACAAGGTCAGATTGCATACACTGGACTACCGATAGGTTTACCTGCACATATTCGATACCAAGTGAAGTTCCCACGCCTTTCTTTATAAAGCGGCAGGCTTCCTCGAAAACATATTTGCCTATTTTGAGTATCTTGCCGTTTTCCTCAGCTATAGGAATAAATTCCTGTGGAGGGATAAATCCAAGCTTTTCATCCTTAAGCCTAACAAGGGCTTCACAGGAAACTATCTTGTTTCTTGAACTTGAATATATCGGCTGATAGTATACCTCAAAACCACGATTATCCAGAGCCTTGTCTATAGCATTCTCTACCTCGCTTCGACGTTTGCTGTCATAAAAGTTTATGTCAGTTGCATGAAGAAGTCTTTCAGTTTCAGGTTCACGATGCTTGAACTGCTCGATAAAGTCCACCAGCATATCTGCATTGTCAACGTCCTCAGGGCAGTCGATACGCATAAAGCAGGCTGTTATCAAAGTATCAACAGTACCTATATTCCAGTTTTCAGACAGCTTTTTCCTTATCGCACGATACGTTTCCCCCACCTTTTCAGAATCCTTCGGAAACATAAGAGCAAAGCATTCGTCCTCCAAATAAAATCCATCGCCCAGATTAACAAAGTTATAAAGATAGTCGGAAAAGCTTCTTAACAGAGAGTTGGAAAAACGTCCGCCAAAGGTTTTCATAAACATTTTGAAATCCGGTATCCTTATGAGCAATAATGTAAAATCAGAAGCTGAGGCATATTTTATGGAACACCTATTGACAAAGCTGCTCCAGTTGAGCATTTTCGTTCCTTGGTCTATCATATCGTCCTGACTTTGCAAAGTGAACATTATTAGAAGCATACATACAGACGCCGCAAAGCACTCCACAAGAAGGAGTTTATTGATCATCTGAACAATTACCGCCACTACCGTCATTGAGATAAAGGCTGTTATAGAAGTGACCACCTGTCTTGATAGCATACTTCTATTACCCATTGCGTAAACGATGCCAAATATAAGATAATAAATCGCCACAATGTATGTAAGTGGCTGAAGAGTGCCACGATGATAACCACCTTGACTATCCACATAGATGATAAAATGTGTTACAGGCGTCGTGATCACGAGCAAAAGGTCAACGATCATCGGTGTATATAAAAAGCTTTTGAAAAGAGCCGACATCTCTTTATAGCCGTCCGTCAGGAAAAGTATATATATCACAAATAGAAACGGAATAAGATTATGTGTAAAATAATAAGCCGTATGGAAGAAGATTTTAAGCCCTATGCCCCATTCACCGGTAGAAAACACACTTAAAATATCCAACACAGTTGACAAAGCCGAGTCGCCCACGAGAATGCCAAAGACCTTATTCTTATTGCACGGAATACGCTTCTTGAAATAGAATACAACTCCTGTGATAGCATATATCACAAGGGCACATATATCATAATGGATAATATAACCCACAACGCAGACCTCCCCGTATTGTTATGGTAATATTTTAACATAACTCTGTTATGGCTTCAACCGATTTAACAAAAAGTTATAATATTTTTGGTTGTGTGCATAACTTACATATAAATAAAAGCCCGAATTTATGGTTTTTGTCAATTATTATCTATTCGTTGTAATGTTCATTCTTGCGGTTTACTGATAAGATATCATAAACATTTTAACATTATCCTAAAGCTTCACCCAAAAATGAAAAGTTAGAAAAAGCAATGATAATTTAACTTACGGCAAAAGATTATATATAGTTTTAAATAATTTTTAAATTTGTCGGTTTGACTTGACTAATAAACAATATAGAGTTATACTGAAATCACGGTAAAGATCCTGTCAGAGGACTTGTTATATGCTCGTATTTTGGCAGAGTTTCTGTATATGCCGAAATAATTAGTTCTTACTAATATCTAAAAACAAAACAGGAGGTAATAATTATGTTAAAATGTTTTAAAGACGAGAAATTCTGGTGTGCAGTAGGCGGAGCAGCCGCAGTCATTCTTGGCAAGAAAGTCGTAAAGGCTAAGAAAACAAGAGAGCTTGCCGTTACAGGTCTTGCAAAGGGAATGAAGCTCAAGAGTGACGCTCAGTCAGCACTGAGAAGCATGAAGGACGAAGCATCTGACATCTGCTATGACGCTAAGGTCGAGGCAGGGATAGATGACGAGGAAGAAGTAACTGAATAATGAAAGCTCAGATCGTTTATGACAAGCCCTGCCGCATACGTTTTCGCTGTGGTAGCAACGCTTTCACAAAAGAACTTGAACGGTCGATACATAAGCTTGTTATGTCAAACCCGTGGGCGATCGCCTGCGAGGCTCACTATGAGAACGGCGGAATACTTATACGCTATAAAGAGGGTCACAGAGCCGAAGCTGTCGAACTTGTAAGAAAGCTCAGAGGAAGCGACCTAGCACCTGTCAGCGACAATCAGTATGACACCGAGGAGATAGACAGAACATTCAGATCTGACCTTGCAAAGCTTGTGATGCAAAGATATATAAGAAAAGCTATTCTGCCTGCACCTATAGGCGCAGCACTTATCGTGTACAGCGGACTTAAATACATAGCAAAGGGCGTAAGCGCACTGTTTGACGGCAAGCTTACAGTTGAGGTGCTTGACGGAGCGTCAATAAGCGCTTGTCTTATCCAGAAAAATTACAATACGGCTGGCACTGTCATGTTCCTGCTTTCTGTATCAGGCTTGCTAGAGGATTACACAAGAGCGAGAACAAGAGCCGCTCTTACTGACAGCTTGGCGATAAAGGCAGATCAGGTATGGCTGGCAGGCAAGGACGCTGATACTCTTATACCAATGTCACAGCTTCAGGTGGACGATTGCATAAGAGTTCGCACAGGAAGCGTTATTCCTGTTGACGGTCAGATAACCGAGGGCGAAGCTTACATAAATGAAGCTTCCATGACAGGCGAGCCTCTTGCGGTCATGAAGAGCGCAGGAGCAAGCGTATTTGCAGGAACAGTTGTCGAGGAAGGCTCAGTTGTGATAAAAGTTCGCAAGCTTTCTTCCGACACAAAGATAAGCAAGATAATCGAGCTTATCGACAACTCAGAAAACCTTAAAGCAGGGGTGCAGAGCAAAGCGGAGCGTCTTGCGGACTCTATCGTGCCGTACAGCTTTCTTGCCTTTGGTCTTACACTGCTGTTTACTAGAAATGTCACAAAAGCAGTTTCCGTTCTTATGGTGGACTATTCCTGCGCTATCAAGCTTTCAACGCCTATAGCCGTTATATCCGCTATTAAAGAAGCCGCTGATGATGACGTTACGGTAAAGGGAGGAAAATATCTTGAAGAATACGCACTTGCCGATTCTATCGTTTTTGACAAGACCGGCACTCTTACAAACGCTGAGCCTGTGCTTGAAAAGGTAATAGCCCTTGGGGATTACTCCGAGGCGGAAACGTTGAAAATTGCGGCTTGCCTTGAAGAGCACTTCCCTCACAGCGTAGCGAGAGCTATAGTAAAGGGTGCGGCCGATAGAGATATCGACCATGCCGAGGAACACGCCGAGGTGCAGTATATAGTTGCCCACGGAATTTCAACAACGCTTCACGGCAAACGTGCTATCATAGGAAGCAGGCATTTTGTCTGCGAGGACGAGGGCATAGAGATAACAGACGAACAGCAGGCTGAGATCGACGAAAAGTCGGGAGCTTGCTCAGTGGTTTATCTTGCTGTAGGCGACAAGCTCACAGGTGCGCTCTGCATAAGCGACCCGCCAAGACCTGAAGCTGAGGAAGCTGTTAAACAGCTCAAAGAAGCAGGCATCACAAATATCGTGATGCTCACAGGCGACAGCGCAAAGGCTGCCGAGATAACTGCACAGAAGCTTGGCATATCAGATTTCAGGGCGCAGGTTCTTCCTGAGGACAAGCACAGATATGTTCAACAGCTCAAAGAGCATGGACACAGAGTAATAATGGTAGGCGACGGAATAAACGACGCTCCAGCCCTTGCGGCGGCGAACGTTTCTGTTGCAATGAGCGATGCTTCCGATATCGCAAAGGAAACTGCCGATATCACAGTTCGTGGTGCAGACCTTACACAGCTTGCGTCTATAAGACAGCTTAGCGAGAAGCTAATGCACCGAATAAACAGTAACTACAGATTTATACTGCTGTTCAATTCAGTGCTTCTGCTGTCAGGAGCTTTCGGGCTTTTACAGCCGTCAGCCTCAGCGCTTCTGCACAACGCTTCAACAATGGCGATCTGTGCAAAGAGCATGACTCCTTTAGAGGATAAAAAGCGCAAAAAGAAAAACAAGTAAACAAAATATAAAGAGCGAATGATCGTAACGTCATTCGCTCTTTTTTGCATCTTAATAAATGTAACGCTTTTTTCTTAAATTACCTAGCAGGTGTACAGTAGCAAATAGAATAAACTGTGATATCGCCGTTTTTTGCCGCAGCATGAAGCTGATCCAGCTTATCAAAACCTGTACCAAGCTCCTTTACACAGTCTGCATATGTGAACTTAGCATAGTAATGATCATTCGCTCTGCCTGTTTCGCTAGGCTGAACTCTTGCCCAGTTTGCTCCTCCTGACCAGCTCTGGAGAATAAGCTCAAACTCGTTCTCTGCACCTGAATACTCAACATAGAAATAGCCATTTGCAGAAAGATACGAAACATCAAAACTGCCATAATTTTTTGAAGTCATAACTGAAACTGCCTGACCCCATGAGCCACATGATTTTGCACCCCAGAAAATAGATACATATGGATCCTGCTCCGGCTTATCAGGGTCAACAGGATCTACCGGATCAACCGGCTTTGTTGACTTTCCGACAATATACTTAACACTAAGAACTTCGATATCTCCGTTAGCCGCACCAACATGGAAGCGGTCTACTTTAGAGAAATCTGTTGTTCCGAATGCCGCAGCAACATCGTCGTAGCTGTACTTTGCGTATACAATGCCGTCCTTTTCTGTTACCTCAGTTGGTGAAACTCTCGCCCAGTCTGCACCGCCTGACCAACTCTGGAGAATGATCTCCGCCTTGTCTGTGCCGCCCTTGAACTGAACTTCAAAATATCCGTCCTTTTCGATAACTGAGCTGTCAAAGCTGCCGCCCTCCTTAGTTGTGGAAAGTGTAATAGCCTGACCCCAGCCTGATGTCTTTGCCGAGCCTGTGAAGATAACAGTTTCCTTTTTGTCACTTACCTCTCCAGTTGCAGGGATAACCTCTGTCTTTATCACCTTGCCGCAAGTTGTACACTCAGTGTGCTTTGAGCCATTTTCTGTCGCAGTAGCCGCCTTGTCGATTATCCATGCGCTTTCGCTGTGACCTGTCGCAGGGATAGTTTCAGTGTACTTTTCACCGCATGAGCAAGTGTATACCTTTTCGCCGTCAGTTTCGCAAGTTGCAGCCTTTGTTGATGTGAGGGTATAGCTGTGCCTGTGACCGATAGGGTCGGTGTAATCGTCCTTCTTTGTCTCGCCGCAGGAAGCGCATGTGTAGATAGTGTAGCCCTTTTCGTTCTCTGTAGGAGCAACTGTCTCGCCCTTTACCCAGCTGTGACCCTTGGCAGGGATAGTTTCAGTGTACTTGTCTCCGCAAGTACAAGTGTAAATTCTCTCGCCCTCTGTTGTGCAAGTAGCTTCCTTTGTTACCTTTGCGGTGTAGCTGTGAGTGTGTGATGACTTAACATTCTTGACAGTGAGTGCAAATGTATCTGTGTTTCCGTCTGAGAATGTGTATGTAAGTGTGTAATTACCATTTGCAAGCGTCTTGAGCCAGCTTTCGTTGAGCATTATCTGACTTCCGCTTGTAGAATAATCTAAGCCGCCTGTAAGCTTCTTGCCGTTTGCTGTGATAGACTCAACGCTCTTTCCATAAAGCACAAGGTCTGTTCTCACACCGCTTGGAGCATCAGCGTCAAATATGCCTGACTTTGTGGAAAGGTGTGGCTTCTCGATCTGTCCGTCCTCGTAGAAAACAACATCGTCTATGTAAACTGTACCTGTCTTTTGAGCAGAATCTCCGCCCATATAGAACGAGAACTGGTTAAGCTTTGATGTATCAAGATTTCCGCCCGACTGCCAGCTTGGCGCTTTAAAGTCAGCGAATGGTATCTTGATAGTTTTTCCGCCTGCGAAATCAAGTGCTATCTGCGCTTCAAAATAATTGTCGTTTGCGTCTCTAAGCTGAACAGTAAGGCTGTTGCCTGTGCCGTCCCCCTCTACCCAAAGCTCAACGCCTGCAAATGATGAAGCATTTCTTACTGCAATAGGGTGGTTTACTCCGCAGTAGCCGTTTGGTGAGCCGATATCATATCCGAAAGCAAGCGCCTTTGAACCGTTCTTTGTAGCAAGAGAAATTGAAACTTCATTGCCGCTTGTGTTTCTTGAATAAGACGACCAAAGTGCCTTATCATTTGAATAGCTCTCAAATGTGTCAAGCTCATCAAGGCCTGTGGTGTCGGAAACATTTATTGTAAGCTCCCTATCCTCGCCCTCATAGAAATCGAACTTAAGCGTCACAATGCCTGCTGAAAGCGTCTTGAGATATGCACTTTTAAGGGTCACAGTGTCGCCCGAAGTTGTGTAATCTGTACCCTCTGCGAGTGCTTTTCCATCAGCAACAATGCCTCTGAACTCGCTTGTCTTGCGATCCATGGTGATCTCAACATCACTGCACTTCTTAGGGTTTACGTCAACAGAGATTATCTCAGGTGAGATAATAGGCTTAGGGATAGAGCTGTCGCTCACCGTCAGATTGAACTTAGGCTGATTACCGCCTGTTGTGAGTATCCTGCACGAATACTTTGCAAGCTCCTGCCTTTTAAGATAAGAAGCCTTGATAGTAACAGCGTTGCCCCTTATGGTGTAATCGTCTGACGAGAGTTTCTTTCCGCCGACCTCAACACCGCTTATGCTGCCCTCTTTCATAGAAACATTCACCACAACGTTACCTGACTTGCTTCTGTCAAAACTGTATGTAGACTTGTCAGTGGTGTTTACAATGTTCTTCTTTTCCATTTTTGCAGCAGCGTTCATCATAAGAGTTCTTGTGCTGTCCGTATTTTCGATACCCTCAGGGCCGTAAACGGTGTAGCCGTCATAGTCCTGATAAAGAGTGCCGTCATCAAGATAGGAAGCTATCATCCAGTAGTTGAAGCCCTGATATTCGACACCCTCATAGTAGTCCCCTGTTACAATATCCAGCCAATCGGAATAAGCGGCGTCACGCTTTGTTTTGTCTGTAAGACCGAATTCCTCAAAGATAATAGGCTTGTCGGCGGAAGATGTGGTCTGGGCATGGCGCTTTATCCACTCGAGGTCATCATCACCAAGGTCAAAGCCCCACTGATCAACGTACATATGCGGTGTGCCAAAGTCTACAGTTTCGATAGTCATAAGCTTGTCAAAGTCAACACCGTAGTAGCCTGAATATGCGGAAGACGGAAGATCTTGCCTTGCAGCTTCCTGATAGCCAAGGTTATAAAAGCCCTCGTCGCCAACAGATACCATGTGATAAGGGTCGATAGACTTTACATATGCTGACATTTCCTTTGCCCAGTTATAAAGAATATCGTCCTTGCAGAACTCGTCAACAGTACATCTCGGCTCGTTTGAAAGCTCCCAAGAAAAAACAGCTTCAGAATCCATAAGCTTCTCGCCTGTGTAGTAGTTGGTGTGATTTAACAATGTCTTGATATAATCCTTATACCAACCCTTGATAGTTTCATTAGTGTAAAAATCGCAGGTGTCCTTTTCGTCCACTTTGCTATTGCCAACGCTCTTGCCCTGTGACATCTGATACCACTTTACATACTGACCCATTCCGCCGAACGCTTCCCAATAGTTCGTGAAAGTGATAACAAGCTTCATATCATGTTCTTCAGCCTGCTTGATAATATAATCAAGATGTCTCAGGCCGTCCTCGCCCTCGTTCACAACAGGCTTGCCAGCCTCATCGTCCCAATACTGGAAGTAAACTCCGTCCTTTTCGCCCGTTCCGTCATTGTTGCCCTCAAAGGTCTCATGACCAGACTGCGAGTCGATCTCGCCTGTTTTCTTACCAACGTCAAGATTTCCCCAAATTCTTATTACTTTAAGCCCCATTTTTGAAGCGTCATCGAAAACATTCTTTACCTCACTCTTTGACTTATAGGTGAGATAATAGCAGTTCGTGCCGCCGTAATAGTAAGGGCTTCCGTCGCACATAAACTTTGAGCCGTCAGCATAAACAAATCCCTCCGGGTGTGTCGCCACATACTCCGCATATGCGCTGATATCTGCGAAAGGCACAATGCTAACAGCCATTGCAGCAGCCGCCAGAGCCGCAGAAAATCTTCTCATTACTCCTGTCATAACCATACTCCTTTTTCATTACTTTAGCTAATTTTTGATTAATTTAGCTTGTCGAATTATTGCATTTTTACTTTATCACAAACTTAATTTAATGTCAATCTCTTAAAACGATTAAGCAAGCAAGTTTTTAAAAATCAATGTTTTTGACAAATAGAGAAGCACAAACTTAGTGAATTGTGCTATAAGTAATCGTCATTTTATATTATTTTTGTCTTTCATTACCAAAGAAAACAATAGTTAAAAAACGTTTACATTTCATATTAACATCAAACGTTTAAGATAAACAAATTAACAAATGCAATTTACACACAAAACAAAGCCGGGCATATCATTTCAAAATGATATGCCCGGCTATACAAAAAGATATTCAATACACTTACCATACATAAAGATGATCCCTATGTAAACATAAAAAAACACCTATCCAAGTGCCACATCAAGTATCATCATAAGCACAAAGCCCAGCGCAAAAACTATAGTTCCAATATTGGAGTGTGGCTTTTCCGACATTTCAGGTATAAGCTCCTCCACCACGACATAAATCATAGCACCTGCCGCAAAGCTTAGAAGATACGGCAAAACAGGGATTATAAACTGTGCCAAAAGTATCGTCAGCACAGCCCCAACAGGCTCGACAACTCCCGATAAAACGCCGTAAACAAAGGCTTTTCCCTTTCCCATACCCTCCGAACGCAGTGGCATGGATATTATCGCACCCTCTGGAAAGTTCTGTATTGCGATACCGAGGGATAATGCCAACGCACCAGCGGCGCTTATGGCATGATGGTCAGCCGCCCAGCCTGCATATACAACGCCAACAGCCATTCCTTCGGGGATATTATGAAGCGTCACCGCAAGCACAAGCATCGTTGTGCGCTGAAAACTGCTTTTTGCACCCTCCGGTTCGGTGGCATTCATGTGAAGATGCGGTATCACTCTATCGAGAAAAAGCAGAAAAAACACTCCAAGCATAAATCCTACCGCCGCAGGAACAAACCTCAGTCTACCCATTTTCGCTGATTGCTCCATAGAGGGTATTAGCAAGCTCCACACGCCTGCCGCCACCATTACTCCTGCCGCAAAGCCTGTCAAGGCTCGCTGGACAAGATAATGCAGATTTTTCTTCATGAAAAGCACACACGCTGCACCAAGAGATGTACCCAAAAACGGTATCAGAATGCCTTTAAAAATAGTCATGCTCATTGTTCTTCACTGATATGCTTCTTCAATGCCGCAAAGCTCTCGTCAGACAAAACGTGTTCTATCTTGCAGGCGTCATGTTCAGATAATTTTCTGTCAACACCAAGACTTACAAGCCACTCTGTCAATACAAGGTGCTTTTCGTAGATCTTTTCCGCAACATATCTGCCGTCGTCAGTGAGAGTGATAAAACCGTTTTCGTCCATTGTGATGAACTTTCCCTCACGAAGTATCTTCATAGCGTTTGATACGCTGGGTTTTGTAACATTCAGTTCCCTTGCAACATCAATGCTCCTCACCTCGCCGTTTTGCTTGTTCCATAAAACGAGTATCGCCTCCAGATAGTCCTCCCCAGACGTGTGAATGTTTCCCATTTGTATGCCCCTTTCTTTGTTAGCTATAGCTAACTTGTTTCTATAAAATTACTGCACGCCACGAAGCTAAGCCTATCGAAACAAAATGCCTTTTCACAAAAAGCTTTTTGCAAACTTAGCCGCACCCTTCTCGTGCAGTATCAAAAGTATAGAACATCGGTTAATGTATACTAACTGATATTTATTATATCACAGAAAATATGTTTTGTCAAGCAAACAAAAAAGTCGTGACAGACATTTTCATCTGCCACGACTTTGTGCATAGCTATTTACTTGAATCTTGCAAAAAATCCTTTTTTCTCATAAGGCTCTCTTTCAGCGGAAATAAAAGTGTAGCCTGTTTTCTTAACTGCTTCTTTAAGCTTTTCATCAGGGATATCCTCATCAACTATAGCCACAGTTTCGCCCTTTGCATGGGAAGAGCTAACCTTTTTCACCTTGAAATTCTGCCTGAAAGTGTCATTCATATGCGATTCACACATTCCGCACATCATTCCGTCTATTTTTACAGTTATCTTTTCCATTTCTGACCCTCCAATGCTTAATAGGTTAGAATTTGCTAACCACGCTTATTGTAACACAGCCTATAGCTTTTTTCAAGTCAATAATGTAAATTTTAATCTGCCGTTTGTCTGTTGTTCTCCGCAAGAAGATAATTTTTCACTTCCCAAAGCTTCTGAGAAAGGTCAACATAATAAGTGTGCGGATTTTCAAATCGTGTGATCTCGTCCCAAAGTGTGTCTATCTCAGATGCCGCATACTTTACGATATCCTCATATGCAGGCTTCTTGTATACACACTTGCCGTCCTTGAATATCTGCTGTTGAATAGGCTTTGCCTCAAAGTTTGTGACGACCTTTTTCTTCCATGTAAACTGTGGGTCAAAAAGCGTAAGGGGTCTGCTTTCATCTATCACCTCGTCATGAACACACAGCAGGTCAGCCACAGCCTTGTGGTTATTCTTATCATAAATTCTGTAAAGCTTTTTGAAGTGCGGAGTGGTTATCTTCGCCACGTTCTCTGATATCTTTATCTTAGGCTGGATATTGCCATCATCGTCCTCCACAGCCGCAAGCTTGTAAACTCCTCCGAAAACAGGCTCGCTCTTTGCGGTGATAAGTCTTTCGCCCACTCCGAACATATCCACCTTTGCGCCCTGATATATCATATCTCTTATAAGATACTCGTCAAGGGCGTTTGAGGCACATATTTTGCAATCAGGATAGCCTGCCTCGTCAAGCATTTTTCTTGCTTTCTTGGAAAGATAAGTTATATCTCCCGAGTCTATCCTTATTCCCACAGGTCGGCAACCCATAGGCTTCAGCACCTCGTCAAAAGCCTTTATTGCGTTAGGCACACCGCTTTTCAGCACATTATAAGTGTCCACAAGCAGAACAGTACCATTAGGATAGCACTTACAGTAAGTCTTGAAAGCTTCAAGCTCGCTGTCAAACATCTGCACCCATGAATGTGCCATTGTGCCTGTTGCATTAAAGCCGAAAAGCTGGTCTGTGATAGTGCAGGCTGTGCCTGAGCAACCGCCTATGCCTGCGGCTCTTGCACCGAGTATGGCAGCGTCTGCACCATGAGCACGTCTTGAACCAAACTCAGATACCGCCCTGCCCTGAGCCGCCCTTACAATACGGTTAGCCTTTGTTGCAATAAGTGTCTGATGATTTATGCAAAGCAGAAGATAAGTTTCCACAAGCTGCGCCTGCACCGCAGGAGCTCTTACTGTGATGATAGGCTCGTTTGGGAACACAACAGTACCCTCCGGCACAGCAAATATATCTCCTGTGAAGCGGAAATCCTTAAGATATTCAAGGAAGCCCTCGTCAAAAATGCCCTTTGAGCGCAGGAACTCTATGTCCTCTTCGTCAAAATGCAGATTTTCGATATAGTTTATGACCTGCTCAAGACCGCAGGCAATGGCAAATCCGCCACCGTCAGGTATCTGTCTGAAAAACAGATCAAAATAAGATATCTTTTCCTGCATACCGCTTACAAAGTAGCCGTTTCCCATTGTCAGCTCATAAAAATCGCACAGCATAGTGTAATTGAATTTGTCCATTTTGCTCTCTCCTTTTCAGCTTATAACAAGAGGGACTAATGTCCCTCCTTGCTGTTTTACAATATTATATTACGCCACAGGTGCAAAAACCTGAACTAAAGCGCAAACTTTTCTGAATATTCAGCCAACAGCTTCTCGTAATAGTCAGGACCGTTTCTGTGAAGCTTATCAAGATATTCATGCTTTTTAAGGCTGTTGTATTTCTCTTGGTTTGCGATAAGATAGACCGCAATATTTGAGCAGTGGTCTGATATTCTCTCAACATTTGTGAGTATATCAAGGAAGTTCACACCCACCTCGATGTTGCAAAGACCATTCTTAGACCTGTCGATATGAACAGCCTTAAGCTCCTCAACAAGTCTGTCTACTACTTCTTCAAGTGGCTCGATCTCCTTGAGAACGTTCATATCCCCTGTCTTTGTGGCTTCGATAGCAAGCCCGATTATCTCCTGAATGGCGTTGCACACAACGTCAAGCTCATGCTTTGCCTGCTCAGAAAAACCGATCTCCTTTTCATAAAGAACATCCGCAGTTTCATAGATGTTTATAGTATAGTCGCCTATTCTCTCATACTCTGAAATAAGGTGGAAAAGCGCTGTAACAGTTCTCGACTCATCCTCGTTCAGACCGCAGTCGTTGAGCTTTATAAGATATGAACCTACTCTGTCCTCAAGCCTATCGATAAGCTCCTCACGCTCTTTTATCTTGTCGATAGACTTAAGGTCATACTTGTCATAAAGCTCTCTTACCGATATGAAATTTTTCTGTGCCAGCACGCCCATTTGAACAACTGCCTCTGTAGCCTGTGCGATAGCAACGTTTGGAGTAACAAGAAATCTGTCGTCAAGAAGATCCTCCTTAGTGAAAGTATCATCGTCCTCAGCGTTCTTCTTATCTCTGATAGTCCATTCGGCAAGCTTTTCAAGCACTGTATAGAACGGCAGAAAGATTATAGTTACCACAACATTGAAGATAGTATGGAAGTTTGCGATGCTTCCCGTTGTAAAGCTCTTATTCCAGAACGGAAGTCCTATTGTATACTGAATGATATAAACGCCGATAAGAAAGATTATAGTACCGATAAGGTTGAAATAGAAGTGTATCATAGCGGCTCTCTTAGCGTTCTTTGAAGCACCTATACTTGAAATAAGAGGTGTAGCACAAGTACCGATGTTAGTACCCATTATGATAGGAAATGCAGAAGCGAATGTGATAGCGCCTGACACTGAAAGCGCCTGCAAAATGCCTATAGAAGCGGCTGATGACTGTATGATAGCCGTGAATATCGCACCCACCAATACGCCCAGAACAGGGTTTTTAAGCACTGCAAAAAGCTGCTCGAACTGCGGAAGCTCTGCCAGCGGAGCGATCTTCTCCTGCATAAGTATCATTCCGGTAAAGAGGATACCTATGCCCATCATTATCTCGCCCACGTTCTTTGTCTTGTTCTTCTTTCCCACCATTATGATGATAAGACCGATAACGATAAGTATAGACGAGAAGTTTGACGGCTTGCAAAGCTGCAATATAGCAGGACCGCTGCTGTCGCCCTCAAGGTTTGTGAGCCTCAGTATCTGCGTTGTCATGGTCGTTCCGATATTTGCGCCCATGATTATTCCCACTGCACCCTTTAGTTTCAAAAGGCCTGCGTTTACAAGTCCCACCACGATAACAGTAGTTGCAGACGATGATTGCACCGCTGCTGTTACCAATGCACCGAAAAGTATTCCTGAGAACACGTTTCCCGTCATTTTCGCAAGGACCTTCTCCATAAGTCCGCCCGAAGCCTTTTCAAGTCCCGAACTCAATATGGTCATTCCGTATAAAAACAGACCAAGTCCGCCCGCCATTCCGATAATGTTAAAGATACTCAAATCAATTCATTCCTTTTCTTGTTTTTTCCACTGCACAACGTCCGAGCACGCCCCTGCGCACCCCATTACTTACCTTACCTTTACGCCGATTTTACTTAATAAATAAAACAAAGCCAAAGCCTGCACGGATATCCCGCAAGGCTCTGACTTTGATAATTATTTCTTTCCTGCCACCACAAGTCTGTTCATGGCACGTCGCAGTTTCTGCTCTGCCCTTTCAAACTCTTTCTGGCTAGCATTTTCTCTGAGCTTGTTCTCTGCCGCCGCCTTTGCCTTTTCGGCTCTTGCAACGTCTATTTCATCAGCCCATTCGATAGCAGATGTCACCACTGTCACACCGTCAGCAGACACCTTTATAAGCCCTCCCGAAATAGCGGCTGTTCTGAACTCACCTTCTATTTTGATGCGGAAAGGAGAAGAAACGATATTTGCCACATATGGCGCATGACCTGCAAGTATACCGATATCACCTGATACGGTCCTCACAATGATCTGCTCAGTATTTCCCTCAAAAAAAGTTTTTTCAGGGGTTATTATCTTAAGATCAAAAGGCGTCATAATCTTTCTCCATAAGTTTTTTACAAATCAGCGCGTGCGGCACAAAATTGCCACATACATTCACTATATACTATAATCCGACTCTTGTCAAGCGTTTTTCTTTAAACGTTCTGTTACTGCTGTTCACTTTCTGCGATCTGTCTGCCCTTTTCAACAGCCTCGTCGATAGTGCCCACAAACAGAAAAGCAGATTCAGGCAGGTCGTCATGCTTGCCCTCTATAATCTCCTTGAAACCTCTGATAGTTTCCTTGATAGGCACATATTTACCCTTCATGCCCGTGAACTGCTCCGCAACAGAGAACGGCTGCGACAGAAAACGCTGTATCTTTCTTGCTCTTGATACCGTGAGCTTATCCTCGTCAGAAAGCTCGTCCATACCCATGATAGCAATGATATCCTGAAGTTCGACATATCTCTGCAAGATAGACTGCACCTGTCTTGCCACCTGATAATGCTCATTTCCCACTATCTCAGGCGAAAGTATCCTAGAGTTTGACTCCAGAGGGTCAACCGCAGGATAGATACCCAGTGAAGAAATACTTCTTGAAAGCACCGTTGTTGCGTCAAGGTGAGCAAAAGTTGTGGCAGGTGCAGGATCTGTCAGGTCGTCAGCAGGCACATAGACTGCCTGAACGGAAGTGATAGAACCCTTTGTCGTGGAAGTGATACGCTCCTGCAGCTGTCCCATTTCAGTTGCAAGGGTAGGCTGATAACCAACGGCTGACGGCATTCTGCCGAGCAGTGCCGACACCTCAGAGCCTGCCTGAGTGAATCTGAATATGTTGTCGATAAAAAGCAGCACGTCCTGATGCTCAACATCTCTGAAATACTCCGCCATTGTCAGTCCTGAAAGTGCAACTCTCATTCTTGCTCCCGGCGGCTCGTTCATCTGACCATACACTAGCACGGTCTTGTCGATAACACCCGACTCTTTCATTTCATAATAAAGGTCGTTGCCCTCACGGGTACGCTCTCCAACGCCTGTGAATACAGAGATACCGCCGTGCTGATTGGCAACGTTATTTATAAGCTCCTGAATAAGCACCGTCTTGCCTACTCCCGCACCACCAAAAAGACCTATCTTTCCGCCTTTCAGATATGGTGCGATAAGGTCGATGACCTTGATACCGGTTTCCAGGATCTCGTTTGAAGCAGACTGCTCTTCATATGTCGGAGGCTCTCTGTGTATCTCCCAACGCTCCTTAGTTTCAGGGGCAGGCAGATTGTCAACAGGCTCGCCCAGAAGATTGAACATTCTCGAAAGAGTTTCCTTGCCCACCGGAACGGAAATAGCTTTGCCGGTATCAACAGCGTCGATACCTCTCACAAGTCCGTCTGTAGAGCCCATGGCGATACATCTTACTATATCGTCGCCTATATGCTGAGCCACCTCAACAACGAGCTTTTCGCCCTTGTTGTCTATCTCAATGGCATTGAGCAGGTCAGGCAAGCTGTCCTTTTCAAAGCGGACATCAACTACCGCACCAACTATCTGGACTACCTTGCCTATGTTTTTGCTTTCCATTTATTTACCACCTTTCAAAAAGGGATATCATAGCTTGATATGTTTAAAAGCCTGCAAAATGCAGACGAACGCTGTTCGCCCCTGCAAGACTTCTCCAACAATATCCACAACATTTACTTTTGAACGCCCACATTCGGGGCATAATTATTATTTCTATCTTCCGATAGTTGCCGAGCTTATCTCTGTAAGCTCCTGAGTTATCTGCGCCTGTCTTGCTCTGTTGTAAAGAAGCGACAGATTGTCTATCATTTCTCCTGCGTTGTCCGTTGCAGACTCCATTGCAGTACGTCTTGCCGCCTGCTCTGAGGCGTATGAATCCACTATCGCAGAATAAAGCATACCGCCTATATACTGCGGTATCATGCCGTCAAAGACCTCCTCAGGGGACGGGTCATAGATAGTTGACGGGTGCTTTCTTCCCCCAAGCTTGTCAAGATCCTCCACAGGAAGTATCTGCAAACTGCAAGGCTCCTGTGTCAGCGCCGACACGAATGTGGTATACACAAGCTCTACCTTGTCATAATCCCCATGTCTGAAGCCTGCGATAATATCCTCTGCAATGTCCATAACAGTGTCAGCGTCAATGCTCTCCGCTATCTGCGGATATTTCCACACAAGGTCATAGTCACGCTTCTCAAAGAACTCAACAGCCTTTTTTCCCACAGCCATAACACGAAGCTGACCGCCTGATGACAGCACCTCGTCAGCCTTTGCCTTAGCCATTTTCAGCACGTTGGAGTTAAATCCTCCTGCAAGTCCCCTGTCGCCTGCCACCACTATAAGCAGTGTGGAATTAAGGAACTTCTTCTTTGTATACACCGACTTGAAAGCTCTGTCGCAGGATATATCGCACATTGTCTTAAAAAGCGTTTCAAAGAACGGCTGAACTGCCACCGCCCTGTCTTTGGCACGTCTGAGCTTAGAAGCCGCCACAAGCTGCATGGCTTTTGTTATCTGCATGGTGCTTTCAACGCTTTTGATACGTCTTTTGACGTCTTTCATATTAGCTGTTGCCATCGCTCAGCGCTCCTTATCTGCTTTGAAGAAACTTCTGTGAATACTCCGCAAGTACGTCCTTTACAGCCTGTTCGTTTTCTTTTGTAAGCTCCCCTGTTTCTCTTATTGATGAGAAAATATCAGGGTGAGTTTCATCTATATACACAAAAAGATCTTTTTCAAATTCAGCGATATCCTCAACTCTGATATTCTTCAGATAGTTGTTTACCACCGCATAGATTATAACGACCTGCTTTTCAACGTCCAGTGGCGAGGTCTTGCCCTGTTTGAGCACCTCCACTATACGTTCGCCCTGTGCAAGTCTTTCCTTTGTGTCTTTGTCAAGGTCAGAGCCGAACTGCGAGAACGACTGCAACTCTCTGTACTGTGAATAAAGCAGTTTCAGCGAGCCTGAAACCTTTTTCATAGCCTTTATCTGTGCCGAGCCGCCTACACGGGATACTGATATACCAGGGTTTACCGCAGGTCTGACGCCTGAGAAGAACAGCTCAGATTCAAGGAATATCTGTCCGTCAGTGATAGATATAACATTTGTCGGGATATAAGCCGAAACATCGCCTGCCTGAGTTTCGATGATAGGCAGAGCAGTTATAGAACCGCCGCCGTAGTCCTTGTTAAGACAGCAGGCTCTCTCCAAAAGTCTTGAATGGAGATAGAAAACATCTCCCGGATAAGCCTCACGTCCTGTCGGTCTTTGGAGCAGCAGTGACATTGTTCTGTATGCCACAGCGTGCTTTGAAAGGTCGTCATAAACGCACAGCACGTCCTTGCCCTGCAGCATGAAATACTCAGCCATTGCAACGCCCGCATATGGAGCAATATACTGCAAAGGTGCCATTTCAGACGCAGTAGCCGACACAACGATAGAATACTCCATAGCACCATGCTTTGAAAGAGTGTCCACAACGTTTGCCACCGTAGACTGTTTCTGACCTATAGCCACATATATACAAATAACATCTTTGCCTTTTTGATTGATGATAGTATCAAGAGCAATAGAAGTTTTTCCCGTCTGTCTGTCGCCGATAATAAGCTCACGCTGACCTCTTCCTATAGGTATCATAGAGTCTATAGCCTTGATACCTGTCTGCAATGGTCTGTTTACCGACTGTCTTGTGATTATTCCAAAAGCAGGGCTTTCCACAGGTCTTGTTTCTGTTGTAAGCACAGCACCCCTGCCGTCGATAGGTGCACCGAGAGCGTTCACGACTCTGCCAAGCAGTGCGTCGCCAACAGGCACAGAAACTATCCTGCCTGTTCTCTTTACTCCCGAACCCTCTTTTATTCCGTCCTCAGAGCCGAGAAGTACACAGCCTACAAAATCCTGCTCCAAGTTCATTGCCATACCATATGTTCCGTTAGAGAATTCAAGCAGCTCCCCTGACATACACTTGTCAAGTCCATGAACTCTTGAAATTCCGTCGCCAACAGTGCAGACCGTCCCCACATCGTCAAGCTCAAGCTTGCTGCGGTAGTCCTTGATCTGCTGTTTTATCAAGCCTGTTATTTCATCAGGACGTAATTTCATGTTAAAATACCGTTCCTTTCCTATGCAATGACCCCGTCGATCTGAGCCTTGATATCATCAAGCTTAGTTCTGACGCTGCCGTCTATTTCTGTGTCTGAATATCTCAGCACGATACCGCCCATAAGGCTTTTGTCCACCTTTTCCACAAGCACTATCTTTGCCCCCGAAACAGCCTCCAGCTTAGCCACAAGCTTGTCCCTGAGCCTTTCAGACAGAGGCATAGCCGTCACCGCAGTGACCTCTATGATATTATTATGCTTTTCATAAAGCTCCTTGAACTTTGCGCATATCTCAGGCAGAAACCTTATCCTGCCCTTTTCGCTCACAAGACAAAGAAAATTAAGCGTAACAGGCTGTATCCTGCCCATAAACACCGTTTCTAGCGTCGCCCTTTTCTCGTTCTCCGTTACCAGCGGTGACGCAAGAAGCTCCACATATTCCTCCTGACCCTGAGAGAAAATTATATCCCTTATGCTCCCAAGCTCACCATAGACTTCATCAAGGCAGTTTTCCTCGCAGCACACCTCAAAAAGTGCGTTGCCGTAAATATTCCCGATACTGTCTGCCATTACATCTCACCCACATTGTCAATGAACTTCTCGATAAGACGTTCGTTGTCCTCGCCTGTCATATCCTTTTCCACAACTGCCGCCGCAGCCGAGAAAGCAATATCGGTGATCTCGTTCTTGATCTGGTTGACAGCGATCTTCTTTTCTCTTTCGATCTCTCTTGAAGCGTTGTCCACAAGACCCTTTGCCTCGGTTCTCGCTTCGCTGATTATCTCGTCAGAACGCTGTTGAGCCTTTCTTGTTGCCGTCTGTATAATCTGTGCAGACTCTTCCTTTGCACCCTCTAATCTGCTTGTATACTCAGCTTCCAGCTTCTCGGCATTTTCTTTTGCCTCGTCAGCCTGCCTGTAAGTTTCCTTAACATCATTTTTCCTGTCCTCGATGACCTTGTTCACCTTATCGAACAGAAAATGCTTGAGCACCAAAAACAGTATGAGCGTATTGAGCAAAGTCGCAATTATCGTTGTCAGATCTATTGACAGAAACTCTGTCACATCGCCTGCTGCCAATACCATTTATCCAACCTCCCCTCCGCACCAATGCAGAGCAAATCTTGTTTGAAGCTTTTTATTAAAGCTTTCCGATAAATGGGTTAGCAAAGAGCAGGATAAGTGCAACAACGAATGCGTAGATACCTGTTGACTCAGCCATAGCAACGCCTATGAACATTGTTCTTGTGCAGTCGCCCTTAGCCTCAGGCTGTCTTGCGATAGCCTCGATAGTCTTTCCTACTGCGTAGCCCTCACCGATACCAGGTCCGATACCTGCGATCATTGCAAGTCCTGCACCGATTGCTGAACAGCCAAGAAGAATAGCCTTTTCCATAATGATAAACCTCCGTTATTTACTATTTACTTTTTTATACTTTCCGCAAAAGCGGTAATTTACTCTGTTTCCGCAGCCGCACCAACGTTTACCATGGTGAGCATTGAGAAAATATAAGCCTGTATGCACCCTGAGAACAGGTCGAAATACACGCTGAGCACCGCAGGTATACCTACCTGAAATACACTAAATGCCCATGAGCCTGCCTCAAAAGTCAGACCCAGTGCAGATGACAGTGAGCCGAGCGCACCATAAAGCAGTCCCGTTATTACCATGCCGCCTGCAACGTTGCCGAACAGACGGAACGCCATAGACGCAGGTGTAGCCACCTCACTGATGATATTGAGCGGCAGGATAAAAGCCACAGGCTGAGCAAAGCTTTTAAGATAGCCCTTGAAACCATTCGCTTTTATCTTATTGTATGTGATAAGCACGAATGTCATAAGAGCCCACGTTGCCGTAACATTGATGTCCGCAGTCATAGACCTCAGACCTATCATACTGATAAGAGCGCCAAACACCGCATAAATAAGCAGCGTAGCAATATAAGGGGCATACTTCATCATCTTAACGCCCATGTTCTCTTTGACCATGTTGTTGACGAAGTTCACAAGCATCTCCGCAACCACCTGACGCTTTTTCTCAGGCACTTTTTTCAAATCGTGTGTGAGCCACAAGCACAGTATCAGCACCGCCACGATTATGACCCAGCCCATCACCACCGTTTCGGTGAACCTCAGACTGCCTATCTCAAACACTATCTTAGGGCCGTTTCCAATACCCGTCATTTATTTATCCCTTCTTTCTCTTATCTGTATGACATACAGAATTATCCTCGGATAAAACTGCGGAAGCAGTATCCCCACTGCACTCACAGCCTTCGTGAGCATAGCCACGGCACAAAGCACAAAAAGCACCCCATACCTTGCCATATAGCACCCAAGCATTGTCCGCTTAGCCTTTTTGCCCTCAAGCTCCACAGCCTTTTCGCAGGTCACACCAAGGTAGTACATACAAAGGCACATATAGCCCCAGCCCAATGCAAAGCCCGCAAGCTGTGTGATGTCAAAGCCCCACAGCAAAGTAAATGCCCAGCATACAACAGCCATAACACCGCCCCATAAGCATATTTTTTTCAACAAGCCGCCAAGCTCAGAGCCTATATTTTTCACTTATTTTCTCCGATTTTCATAAAGAAATCCACCATAAATCTTTACATTTTCTTAATAGCAGAAAATATCTGCCTGATGTATTTCATTATACCACACAGCCCCACATTTTTAAAGAGCAAACCGCAAACTTAAACATTTATTTTACATGGATTTTACACTTCGTTCACAGTTAGTCAAATAATTAGTTAATTATGATTCGGCGTTAATAATTTATCAATAGTCAACCATTGACTTTTGGCATTGTTTGAGTTTTATCATACGATTTCACAATAAAAAACGGACTGCCGCAAGCCGAAATAATATCACGGCTGAGCAGTCCGCAAGCATATGTGCAGCTTATCTGATGATATCGTCAACAACGCTTTCTACAGTGCTTACAGTATCATCAATAATATCCGCACCACCGCTTACAGTGTCCTTGATACCATCGCCAACACGGCTCACAAGCGTGTCGCTGTCATCACGTCTGCTTGTGACCTCATTTTTAGAAGTTGTGGTCGCAGTAACGCCGGAAGATGTCGAACCTGAGTTACCGTCATTTCTTGAACAGCCTGCGAGCATAACACCGCAAAGACCAAGACAAGTTAGCATAGCGAACATTTTTTTCATAATTAAGTTCCTTTCAGTATAAGATATGCCATTTTAGGCTAATGCTATTATTTCTCGGAGATGAGGATATATTCATAAAAAACAAAAAAGAGATGAGCCAAAAGCCCATCTCTCTGTCAGATCAAAAAAATCAATAGAACCGCGATTTCTTTTTCTTGATAACGAAAATAACAGCACCGACAATAACCACCGCAACGACCACAATAACTACAATGCCTACTACTCCGATACCCTTTGAAGATTCAGCCTCAGATGACGAAGTGCTGCTCAGTCCGTTTGACTTAGGCTGTATCTTTAAGCCCTGCACGATCTCCTGTGCCTTTGCACTTTTATTGTAGCCATCGAGATTCATTACCTGAAGATCTACATCGTTCTTCTGCAACGGAGTATCTATTACAAGATTATCAATGTAAAGCACATCTGTCTTATCCATTTTCTTTATAACCGGTATCTCAAATACGAACTTTGTTGCTCCGCACTTGTCAGGTACTGGTATAAGTGCTGTCGCATACTGAGTAACATTATTGCTTGCATCTGTATTTATTTCAAGCTGAACACTATTGCTGGTCACCGTTTTGTATTCCTCAGTACAAGGAAAAGCAAACACTGAATCTCCCATAAGCTTGCCCTGAGCGTCCTGATTTATCCTGTACTTAAAAGAAATCATACAGCCGTCAAAACAAGTCATACCAAAATCCTTGGCGTCGATCTCAACGCCCATCGTTATATAAGGCGCATCTTCAGAATCAGAGCCAGGATAAACCAAATTCTTATCGTCATCTCTTATAAGCGAAGCAAAAGTACAATAATCGCTTATGTCATTAGGCTGTGTTGCTGTTATCTTAAGGCTTGCACCCTGATAAGCATAGGTCTTTTCTTGGGATGCTCCCACTGAAATCTTCTCACCGTCAGGAGTCACCTTGATATATCTCTCCCAATCCTTCATATCAAACGACAAGGACGGTGCTGAAGTATCTGTTGTAAGGATACTCTTGTCGGCACTATATTCAGGTATTTCAGCCTCACTGTCGGCATAAGCAGGCACAGCACAAACGCCAAGCATCATTATCGCTGATACCACGCCAAGTATTCTCTTTGATCTCATTTTAATTCTTATCCTCCCTTGATACTATTGTATGTAAACGCTTTCATAGCCGTTCACACAAGTATCGAAACGTTATAAAACACTATTAATATTTTACACCTTTTTAACAAATCTGTCAAGTGTACCATACAATTTTTCATATAATGTAACTGTTTTGTAATACAAGCTAAGCGTTTTAACCAAAATAACCACACGATTTTTATGAATAAGCTCTTATTGACAGCCATTTTTATCAAAAAAAAGACCGCCTTCTCAGACGGTCCTGCGAACTTATTGAATACCAAGGAACTGGAAATACTGCTTATCCGGCATTGTTGTAACAGAAGTGGCTCTCAGATCATCAGCCTCCGAAAGTCTGTACTGCACCTTGAGAACTCCGTCCTCCTCTACCCAGCCAACATCAGGAACTGTTCCTCTTATACCCTTGTTGGAAATGGTCTTTTTGATACCTTTCTGCTTAAGAGTAAAGAATTTAAGCTCGATATCCTGATTGTATGGCACTACGCATATCTTTACAGCACCCTTGTCGCTGTCCTTTACATCATAAAGTATTATCTGATACTGGCCGTCAGGCGATATGGTATTTGATTCTGAAGTTACTTCAGTGAGCTTCTTGAAGTTATCTCTGTAGAGAGCATAAACACTTGACGATGTGTCAAGATCTGAATTTAGCACAGTTTCAACAGACGTGCCTCCGAAAAGGATATTAAGCACAAAGTATGCAACTATTCCAAGAACATATAAAAGCAGATATATTGTACCCATTATAACCTTTACAGTTTCGTTCGTGCCTGCTGCAAAGAACATTATGATAGCAACAATGAACGGCGGAACTATCAATATCCAGTCGCCCATGTTGAAAAGTATCATGCAGAACACGACCGGAAGCATGAGTATGCTCAGTATCTCCGTCACAAGCTCACGTCTTGAAAAGAGCATAAGTCCCATAAAAACTACGTTAAGCACCACATACACTGTGAAAAACGACTTTTCTCTGCCTGCCGCAAACTCCAGATCATACAGGAACGTTGCATAAGTGAGCAGAGTTATTACAGCAAAGTAAGCGACATTGAAAACTGATACCGCTCGCTTTACCCATACGTTAGATAAAAAATCCTTCATTTTTAGTCCTCCCTAGACACTCTGTTCTTTTATTTTACACGAAATCACGCAAAAAATCAAGTGCTTTATTTCTTTATTTTTTCTTAAAACACAAATCAGACATATCAAATAGTATTTAATTGGCTGAATGCCGTCAATTGAGTATTATCTCCTCACCGCCGCTGAGTCCCGAAAGTATCTCAACGTTGTCGTTGTCCTCGATGCCAAGCTCTACGTCCTGCTCTATCTTTACACCGTCCACAAGCAGGTTCACATAGTTGCGTCCATCAAGCTTCTTCACCGCCTTCTGCGGAACTATCACAGTATCAAGCCTTGAATACACGTCAAAGACAACCTCTATGCCGCCAAGATCCAGCATATCGTTCTCCTCGTCAGGGGTTATAACATAAACATATGCCGAGAAATCTCCGCTCTCATTGTAGATTATATCCGTCACAGTGCCGCCCATCGTATTGGCACCCTGCACTATCTGCACTGCAGTGCCAAAATTGACGTTTGTGAGCGCGTTATCAAACACAGACACGCACAGAGCCTTTTGTGATTTATCGGAAGTATACCCAAGCACCTCGCCCTTATTCACCGGCATGAACGCTGTCAGCTCCTGACCTTGTCTGTCTGCAAGATCAAACTGTCCGTCACATGGAGCGTAAACCTTATAATCCTCCAAGGACGCCACAAGACTGTCATATTTGAGCTGTTCTATCTGTAAGTCATACTGAGAAAGCTGTATCTCACTGTAGTCAGCATCGTTCGCCTGCAATGTAGCGACCGTCTGCTTCGCCTGATTGAGCCTTATTTCTTCCTCTTCTATCTGTTCATCCACATCGTCAGAATAAAGTGTGCAAAGCAGGTCGCCCTTTTTCACATCACAAGGCGACTCCACATCTATAGACTTTATCTGACCGCTTGCCTTGAAGGTGACGGTTTCACTGTAAGGGTAATCATAAACGCCCTCCTGATGATACTCCTGAGAGATATCTCCTATCTCAGCTTTTACCGTCTTATATGTTATATCCTTAGTTTCAAGAATAGGCACAGCTATCTCGTCTTTTTTCTCCGACTTTCCGCAGGCGCAAAGTCCGAAACACATTGCCGCTGCTGAAATCAAAGCAATAAATCTTACACTTTTCATAAAAAAGCCCTCTCGGTAATATAAAACTGCGGACACACTCCGCCGCAGTGAATTATACCACATTTTCCGTCATTTTTCAAGCTTATCCCCTACATATCGTATATCTATTGTATAACTGCACAACACTGTCTGCCTATATTTATACAGGTTTACCACAGCAGTTCACCGATAATAGAGTTTGAAGCCAGAAATCCCGCAGGCGTAAGCCTTAAAATACCCTTTTCGACCACGCAAAGCCCCTGTTTCTGAAACAAAGCCGCCTTCTTTCGGATATTCTCCCCAAGCTCTTTACCACCAAGCTCCTCGGCTTTACCTATGTCAATGCCCTCAGTGAGCCTTAACCCCAGCATGACATACTCCTCTGCCTTGTCAGGGTCGTCCTCAAGCACCACCCTGCTCTGCACCTTGTCAGAAATAAACTCCTCAACATCGCTCTTGCAGTAATATCTCTCATTATCAAAGAAAGAATGTGCCGACGGGCCAATGCCTATATATTCTTCCCCGTGCCAATATTTAAGATTGTGCCGTGATTTTCCGCCTTCTTTGGCAAAATTTGATATCTCATACTGTAAAAAGCCCTTGCTTGCAAGCTGTCCCACAGTTTGCAAATACATATCGCACAGCATATCGTCATCAGCTACAGCGTTTCTCATCTCATCACAATCAAAAGCCGTACCCTTTTCTATTTTCAGCATATAAGCCGAAATATGATCGACAGGGAGTGCCGTAAGGCTCTCTATGCTATCCCAAAGGCTTTCAAGGGTCTGACCCTTTACCCCGAGCATAATGTCGCATGAGATGTGCCTAAATCCCACCTGAGCCGCCGTTTCCACAGCCGACTTTGCCTGAGAAAAGTCATGAAGCCTGCCCAAGAAGCCAAGCTCCCTGTCATTAGCCGATTGAACGCCAAAAGAAAGCCTTGTTACCCCTGCTTTTCTCCACCCTGACATCTTCTCCCTGTCCACAGAGCTGGGATTAGCCTCCAAGGTTATTTCAGGCTGGCAAAGGTCAAAGCACTTTCCTGCCGTATCTATTATCCTGTCAACCTGTTCAGCCGACAGCACAGAGGGCGTACCGCCACCGAAGTAGATAGTATCGCATTTTATGTCCCTACCCTTGAAAGCCTCAATATTGCGGCACACAGCCTGCGTGTAGTCCTCATAAAGCTCAGGCCTGCAAACTGAATAGAAGTCACAGTAAGGGCATTTTCTTTTACAGAAAGGCACATGGATATAAATTCCTGTCATAGCATATCCTCGTCATCATCAAAAGCCTTGTCGATATACTCTCCTGTTTTTTCACGGTTGAGCCGAAATCTCTCTATCGCCTTTTTCACACCAAATATACCGCCCCACACAAGGAACATACAAAGACTTATAAGCACCGCATAAAGCACGAAATAAGCCTGCTGTTTCAAACTGAGCTGAAAATACACCGACCGCCTGTTTAGCATATCGGAAACTTTGGGGTGGATAACGATATAGCAGATAACGCCAAGAATACCTGCATAAGCAAGTGTGCATACCATGCCCATAAAAGCTTCCTTGAATTTGAGTGCCGAGAATTTAGCTCCTGCACACACCGCCCACACAGCGATAAGCACAAGCCCAGCCGCCGCAGAGATATTGGCATACACCTCATAAAGTACAGGCAATATCACCGCACCGCTCAGCCCGAAAGCCAGCGACAATTTCATAGACTTTTGTATATCAGGCATAGCTGCTCCTTTCAAAAAATGTTGATATATTTGTATAAACCAAAACCTATCCACTCTCCGAACGGGCTGTCGAGGGTGCCAGCCCCTACACCAAAATTCTACCACCGCAAAATCGCTCCGCTCGGTGTTTTCTCTATTTTGTATTGGTGATTTGCTCGGTATGGCTTCGCCATTCCTCACTCCTCACTTAAACTACGCTACTCGTCCAGCTTCAGCACCGACATAAACGCTTCCTGTGGCACTGACACAGATCCAAGCTGTCTCATTCGCTTCTTTCCCTCTTTTTGCTTCTCCAACAGCTTCTTCTTTCTTGTGATATCTCCGCCATAGCACTTAGCAAGTACGTCTTTTCTCATAGCCTTGATAGTTTCTCTGGCTATTATCTTTCCGCCGATAGCCGCCTGCACAGGAATCTCAAAAAGCTGCCTTGGTATATTCTCCTTCAGCTTTTCCGTCAGCCTCCTGCCTCTTGAATAAGCCTTATCCTCGTGTACAATGAATGAAAGTGCGTCAACCACCTCGCCGTTAAGGAGTATATCAAGCTTCACAAGCTTAGACTTCGCATAGCCCATCATCTCATAGTCAAATGAAGCATAGCCCTTTGTGCGTGATTTCAATGCGTCAAAGAAGTCATAAACTATCTCGTTGAGTGGAAGCTGATAATGCAGGTCAACTCTAGTTTCGTCTATATACTTCATATCCTTGTATACGCCACGTCTGTCCTGACAAAGCTCCATTATATTTCCAACATATTCAGACGGCGTATAAATATGTGCATTAACTATCGGTTCCTCTGCCGAAGCAATATTTGCCACATCAGGATAATTTGTCGGATTATCAATGAACACAGTTTCGCCGTTAGTCAGATTTACCTTATAAATAACTGACGGCGCAGTTGTGATAAGGTCGAGATTATATTCTCTCTCCAAACGCTCCTGGATTATCTCCATGTGCAGAAGTCCAAGGAATCCACATCTGAAACCAAAGCCCAGTGCAATTGAAGTTTCAGGCTCAAAGGACAGTGAAGCGTCATTGAGCATAAGCTTTTCCAAAGCGTCACGAAGGTCAGGATATTTTGCTCCGTCCGCAGGATAGATTCCGCAGTATACCATAGGGTTTACTTTCTTATATCCAGGGAGTGCCTCAGCGCAAGGCTCAGCCGCATTTGTCACAGTATCGCCCACACGAGTGTCGCCGATATCCTTGATAGAAGCGGCGATATATCCTACCTCGCCTGCATGAAGCTCGCCCACAGGCACAAGGTCAGTTGCTCCCATATAACCTATCTCCACCGTCTGAAATTCAGCCCCCGTAGCCATAAGCCTGATGGTATCTCCAGCCTTGATATGCCCCTCTTTCACACGGCAGTATATTATAACTCCCTTGTACTGGTCATAATAGCTGTCAAAAATAAGAGCCTTAAGCGGAGCGTTCTCGTCGCCCTTTGGGCATGGTATATCCTTTACAACACGCTCAAGCACCTCTTTGACGTTCGTACCCATTTTAGCTGATATCCTCGGAGCGTCCATAGCAGGAATGCCGATAACGTTCTCTACCTCTGTGCAAGCCCTTTCAGGGTCAGCGGACGGCAGGTCTATCTTGTTTATAACAGGCACTACCTCGAGGTCATGTTCGATAGCAAGATAAGTGTTTGCAAGGGTCTGCGCTTCTATACCCTGGGAAGCGTCAACGATAAGCAATGCACCCTCACAGGCAGCAAGAGAACGTGACACCTCATAGTTGAAGTCAACGTGACCTGGAGTGTCGATAAGGTTGAAAACATAGTCCTGCCCGTCGTCAGCGTGATAATTAAGGCGCACCGCACGAGCCTTGATAGTGATTCCTCTTTCACGCTCGATATCCATATTATCGAGAAGCTGATCTTCCATATCTCTCAGCTTCACAGTATCGGTAAGCTCCAAAATTCTGTCGGCAAGAGTAGATTTGCCGTGGTCTATATGAGCTATAATGCAGAAATTTCGTATATTATTTTCGTTCATTTACTGATTTTCCTCTCTCAGACAAGTATACTTTTCCATAATACTTTATTATAACACGCTTGCCCGACATTGTCAATTTCTCCGCAAAGAAAAAAAGGCAGACACAACGTGCCTGCCCCAAAATACATATTATTCTGCGCTGATATATGCCGTTACAGCGTCATCAGAGCTGTCAGAAGTTGTTCCCTCTGGATAAGAGCTGAATGTGAACTTGTAATCCTTGTAGCCCTTTACCATAAGGAAAAGGTTTACATACTTGTATGTATTTCCAACAAAATATTCGTTCTTTTTCTGTGTAAGAAGCTCAGTAGTTCCGCCCATGCCGATATAAGTAGAAGCTCCGTCAGCAGAAGGTATTCCTCCGCCGCCCTTGTTGGAAGCAGAATAGTTTACATCAGGAGAGATTATGCCCCATTCATCGCTAGGGAAATCCTCAGGAACATAGACCTCATATTCCATAACGCAAAGCTCACAGTCATCAGGTATTTTCAGCTCGCTCTCGTCTATCTTGGAAAAATCACTGCCAACAGAGTTGTTAAGCTCGATAGCCTTGTTTACATAATCTGCGTCCTCACTTTTGCTAACTACCTTTGTTATTCTTGTATAAATAGTGTGGTAGATCTTGTCTGTAGCACAATATCTGGTAGTCTTTATCCACTGACCGATAGGCGCAAGATTTTCCTCGCTTGTTTCAGACGGCTCTATAGCACTAGCCGCAATGTCATTGCTGTCACCGCTTGCAGGCTTGTTTTCGTCAGCTGTGCTTGTGTCAGCCACCTCAGCCTGTGATGATTCCGTTACCGCAGGAGCAGTTGTTGTGGTAGTTGTCGTTGCTGTTGCATCTTCTGATGAGTCAGCAGCACTGCTTTCCGTCTGCACAGCCGCAGCAGAGCTTTCGTTATCACTGTCGGAAGACCCGCTGTCAGAACAGCCTGCCATGCCAAAAGCCATTACCACTGCCAATAAAAGAGCAGATATTTTTTTCATAATGTTACCTCCATATTTCTTTAATAAATTTATTTTACAACATTCTCCTATGCAAGTCAACAATATTTTCGACATTTATAAATATTTTGTTAAATACCCACAAACAGCCATAGTGTTTTTACAACATAATGTAGTAAGAAAAGCACAACATAATGTTGTATGATATATTAAATATAGACTATCAGAAAGGAATGGAGCGCCGCATGGTTTTTCAAAGAATACGAGATATGCGAGAAGATGCAGACCTTAAACAAAACGATATGGCAAAAATACTCCATTGCTCACAGCAAGCTTACAGCAACTACGAACTAGGACAGCGTGATATTCCCACGGATATCCTCATAGCCCTAGCTGAATATCACAAAACAAATGTAGACTATCTTCTGGGACTAACCAAAAACAAGACCTACTATAAAGATATGTAAAGCGGAAAGAACATCTCTTTCCGCTTTTTTGCAACCCATTTCATACACATTTATACAATCCTCTCCTATGTAGGATTTGTTAAAATTGCCTATGACATTTTTAGAAAAAAAGTGTTATAATGTATATAAGAAACAAAATGAAGTTGTATTCACGATTTAATGTGGAAGGAGCGTTAAAAATGCTAAAAAAAGGCGACGTCATATCATACGGTACAACCGGAGTGTGCAAAGTCGAGGGTGAGTGCGAACAGACCGTCAAGGGTCAGAAAAAGCGCTACATAGTTCTAAAACCTGTCCACCAAATCAATTCCACCTTGTATGTGCCGGTAGATAATGACGAGCTTAAAACAAAGTTCAAACCTCTGCTCACAGGCGATGAGATAGAGGAGATCATAAAAGAAATGCCCGAGGAGAGCTCCCTTTGGAAAGAAAGCAGCAGCGAGCGTGCCGAGCTTTATTCACAGATACTTGAAAGCGGCGACAGAAAGCGACTTGCACAGCTTGTGAGAACATTGTATCTCAGACAGAAACATCTTATTGCGAAGGGCAGACATCTCCATTCATTGGACGAGCGATTTTTCAAAAACGCTGAAAATCTTCTTTTCGATGAGTTTTCAGCCGTCCTGGGCATATCCCAAGACGAGGTCTTCGACTTTATAGAAACCCGCCTGAGCAAAGCCTAAATACATACAAATGACACAAATAATATCGGCAAACTAAAAAAAGGACAAACCACAGTGGCTTGTCCTTTTTATTTTCATAAACAATACTCGATTATTCCTTGTCAACGTCCTCAACAGGCTCTTCGATAGCGTCGAGCTGAACTTCAACGTCAGCGTCCTCCTCAGTTGCAGCCTCGTCCTCAGCTGGCTCTTCAGCCTTTTCCTCAGACTTCTCAGCGTCCTCTGCCTTGTCAGCTTCATCAGCCTCGTCAGAACACTCGTCGCAGCCGCAGCAATCGTCGAAATCCTCGTCGAGATCTTCGTAATCGTAGTTTTCAAGCTCCTTGTGCTTTTTAAATGCAAAAATAGCAACAGCTCCTGCAGCGATCGCACCGAGTGCAGCTATAACTTTCAATCCGCTTGCCATAATAAAACGCTCCTTTTCTGAATATTCCACTCTGAACTGTGTTCAGATTATCTACAGTATAGCATATTTGTTATAAAAAATCAAGACGTTTACAAAAAATACTGACTTTTTATACAACCTGCTCAAAAAATCTCAGTAAGCTTTGACAAATTGCCCACTGCTACATATTCCCCGTAAGGCTCATTATCACGCTAAGAGCCGCCAGCGGAGCTGTCTCACACCGCAGTATCCTAGGTCCAAGACTCACTATAGTGACCCCTGCCTGACTACAGCTCTCCGCCTCATGACTCTCGAAACCGCCCTCACAGCCGATAAACAAGCCAATAGTCTTTTCCTCGCCCTCAATTACAGGGGCAATGCCTGTCTTGCTAAGGCTCACACCGCCCTTTTCGTAACACATAAAGCTCTCATCGCACTCTTTAAGTTCATCAAGGCACTCCTCAAAGCTAATAAAATTCGTCACCTCAGGCACATAACCCCTGCCCGACTGTTTCGCCGCTTCCAAAGCTATCTTATTGTATCTCTCCACACGCTTTTCGTAGCCGCTTTTTGCAGGTCTTGAAACGCACCTCGCCGTAATAACAGGCACTATCTTGTACACGCCAAGTTCCACAGCCTTTTGCACTATAAGATCCATTTTATCAGACTTAGGCAACGCCTGATAAAGCACCACATTCACAGTAGGCTCGTTTTCGCTTTTCTCAGCAGAAAGCACATCGCAAACCACTTCCTTATCAGAAATGGACAGAATTTTTGCCCTGTATTCCACCCTGTCCGCACAAACAGTGATGATATCTCCAATTCTCATACGCAAACTTCTGCCGATATGATAAGCATCATTACCCCTGATAGAAATCGTATTCCCCGATACGCTGTCAACAAAAAATCTAGGCATATTCCCAACCAGTGTCAAGCACTGTCCTCCAATCTCAAATCACGATTTTACGCACTTTCACGACGCCTCCGTCGCTTCTTGGTATAGTATACCACACCTTCAAAAATTGTTCAACAAAGTTCACATAACTAACACAAAACTTTCATACGCAGTACATACGGGCAGGGTATTATATATTTGTCGCAAGGGACAAGACCCACCGAGGAAAGTTCCGAGAGCGGCAGTTGATTTTTGGTATGTAGGCTTTTACCCCAAGCCTTCATATATACAGCTTGTAGATTAATTTCTACTAGCTTCTCCCCTATAATTTTTTATTTTTTGGCACCCACAGTTTTCTGTGGGTGTTTTTTTGCCCTGTCGAGGATATCGCAGGGCAAACCTGTTTTATGACGCATGACGCAAAAAAAGCGGAACGCCCCACACAGAACATTCCGCTTAAATCAAACTATTCTATTTAGTTATATTCAGGGAGCAATTATCTTGCACCCTCAGCAAAGCCGCTGTCAACAAGATCAACAAGACCCTTTACTGCTGCTTCCTCATCTGGACCGTCTGCAATGATCCTGATAGTTGTGCCGCCTACGATGCCAAGTGAAAGGATTCCAAGAAGGCTCTTTGCGTTTACTCTTCTCTCCTCTTTCTCTACCCAGATAGATGACTTGAATTCATTTGCCTTCTGGATGAAAAATGTTGCAGGGCGTGCGTGAAGTCCTACCTGATTCTGTACTACTACGTCTTTTACGAACATACTGATCTCTCCCATTCATTATAATGCTGTTAAACTCCCTAATTAAGGGACTTTTTCAAGATACCCTCAGGTTATTTGATATATTTATTATACTCGACAAGTCTGCCTTAGTCAACGCAAATTTTAGACAAACAAGCGAAAAACCCTCAATTTTCAGCATAATGCTCTAAACTTTGCAACTTTTGTAATTAAACTTGTGATATATTCACAACACAGATTTTTACATTATATCACTTTGTACAAATTCATTTAACAATTATGTGAAAAGTGTTGAAAACCAATGTCACTTTTTATTCTCTTTTTCTTCTAATTTGTGTATAATAGCCAAATCTTTTTCCGTCAGCGGACTTCTTTCCAACAGCTCAGGACGCTTCAAATAGGTGGCTTTTACAGCCTCCTCACGGCGCCATTTCGCTATCTCAGCATGATTGCCCGATAGAAGCACTTTAGGCACTTCCCTGTCGTGCCACACCTCAGGACGTGTGTACTGTGGATATTCCAGCAGACCATTATAGTGGCTCTCGTCCTCATAGCAATCCGCCTGCGAAAGCGTTCCCTCCAGCATTCTCACAACGCAGTCCACCAGCACCAACGCAGGAAGCTCTCCGCCGGTAAGCACATAATCCCCCACGGATATTTCTTCATCAACTATTTCGTCAATGACCCTGCTGTCCACTCCCTCATAATGACCGCATAATATAAATATGCTGTCAAGCCGAGAAAGTTCCTTTGCACGCTTCTGGGTCAGCGTTTTTCCCTGTGGGGACATATAGATAACGTGAGGCTTTGCCTTTCCAGCTGTTACCGACTTGTAGCAGTTGTAAATAGGCTCGCACTGCATGAGCATACCCTGTCTTTCGCTGTAAGGGGTATCGTCTACTCTGCGGTGCTTGTCCTGAGTGTAGTCCCTGATATTATGACACGTTACCGTGAAAATATTCTTAGCCCTCGCCCTGCCTACTACGCTTTCAGAAAGATAATTCTCAAGCATTTCAGGAAAAAGCGTTGCAATATCTATGTTCAAATCAATTCCTCCATATCATGTAAAAAGGCTGGCAAGTCCAGTTTTCCGCAGCACTGTTCAAATGCTCCTGCACAGAGCCGCCGCTTTTTTCATAGTATCCTATGCCCTGCACAACACCGATAGTCACCACAATAGCTATTATTATCACCACAAATAAGCTCCACAAAGCAGACCTGCGCTTCTTCGGCTTGTTGCCCTCGTTATTATAGTATACCCTCAGACTTGTGAGCATATTGTCAAGCTCAATAAAACTCAGCCCCTCGCCCTTATAGGTGTTGGCAAGCCTGTTGAATCCGCTCTCTTTTCTCAGCCTTTTTATGAGCCATTTTTCCTCAGCCCTGGGACTTTTCAGCCGTGGGCTTTCATCTATGTATGCTGTAAAAACTCTCTCGATACATTCAAGCGACTTTTCACGGCTGTTGAGCTTTGGAAATATCAGGCTGAACATTCCGTCAGAATAATCTCTGGCAAGCCTTTCCAAGTCCTCGTATTTGCAGAACTTCATTAATCAAAAAGCCCCTCCAGCGGAGTTATCTTCATCACGCCACCCTCGATATCAGTTTCAGCCACAACTTCAGGTATCGCAGGGATAAGCTTAACGTTTCCCTTTTCGTCAGCGATGTGGTAAACATCGTTTGCGCCTGTCTGACTTACATCTGTTATCTTTCCGTAGCTTTCACCGCTGTCAGCGTCCAAAACTTCAAGACCGATAAGATCCTGAACGAAATAGCAGCCCTCATCAAGCTCCACATCGTCACGGTCGATATAAAGCACCCTGTTGCGAAGCTTCTGAGCCTCCTCCACAGTGTCAACGCCCTTGACTTTCATTACAACGATATTCTTTGCAACTCTCGAACGCTCTATCTCCACAGGAGTACCGCTCTTATAATATAGTGTGTCAAATCCGCAGAGAAATTCAGGTCCATCACACCATGGCTGTACTTTTATCTCGCCCTTTATGCCGAACACCGATACTATCTTTCCTGCCTCAAGATATTTTTTTACGTCCATTTTGATTACCTCCCGATAACAAATCTTACAGCTTTCTTTTTATAGATTGTAACATATTTTTTTACCCTTTGCAACGCTTTAACTACGCTGTTATGCACATAGCTCAGGATATTTACAAAAAGTTTATTAATTACAATTCGGTTACTCAAAACGAACTTTACGCCCCTCTTTTGTACAAAATCACCATGAAAACCTGTGATTTAACAAAAAATTCACACATAAGAGAGCAAAATGTGTTACAATTTGTAATATATCAGACCGCAGACCAGTGCTTGAAACTGCGGTATAAAAGTTTTTTTGCATATTTTCACTATAAAACACTTGCAAAACATATCGTTTTTTGTTATAATAACAATGTGCAGACATCTGCCCTTATGGGGTAATTATGCCCATGGCAGAACTTAGGTCGAAAATTTTTGCAAGTAGAGGGGAATAACTTATGTCAAACAGATTATTTCAGAGCGTTGTTCATCAGATGCGTGACACTATCGACTGCGTCATAGGCGTAATAGATGAGAACGCAACTATCATTGCCTGCTCTGAGCTTTCACAGGTCGGAACGACTAACGAATTTGTTTCGTTAGATCTGGGCGATTCACACGACATTTTTGTTAGAGACGGTTATACCTATAAGCCATTCGGTGCTCATATGAAACCTGACTATGCTGTTTTCGTTGAGGGAACAGACGAGGTGGCAGCAAAGTATGCAAGCATACTTGCCATTACTCTTTCCAGCATAAAGCAGTATTATGACGAAAAATACGACAGAAACAATTTCATCAAGAACGTAGTGCTTGACAACGTACTGCCGGGCGACGTTCATGTTAAAGCTAGAGAGCTGCATTTCAGCGCTGACATTTCAAGAGTTGTGCTGCTTATCAGAATACTCTCCACAAATGACGTTTCAGCTTACGATGTTATCCAGAACCTTTTCCCTGACAAGTCCAAGGACTTCGTTTTCAACATCACTGAGAGCGATATCGTGCTTGTTAAGGAAGTAGCAAACGGCGTTGAGTCAAAGGATCTTGAAAAGCTGGCACGTTCTATTTCTGATACCCTTTCAAGTGAATTCTATACAAGAGTCACTGTAGGTATAGGAACAGTAGTAGAGGGCGTAAAGGATCTGGCAAGAAGCTTCAAGGAAGCTCAGATAGCTCTCGAGGTAGGAAAGGTGTTCGATACTGACAAGAATATCGTTTCTTATGACAATCTTGGTATTGCAAGACTTATCTATCACCTGCCTACAACACTTTGCGAAACATTCCTTAAGGAAGTTTTCAAGAAAGGCTCTATTGAGTCACTGGATCATGAAACACTTTTCACTATCCAGAAGTTCTTTGAGAACAACCTGAACGTTTCTGAAACTTCAAGAAAACTGTTTGTTCACAGAAATACTCTTGTGTACAGACTTGAAAAGATCAAAAAGCTCACGGGTCTTGACCTGAGAGAGTTCGACCACGCTATCATCTTCAAGATAGCTCTTATGGTAAAGAAGTATCTCTCCGCTAACCCTGTCAAGTTCTAAGTTCTACGAGCGAAAAAGAGGCTGGCTTGCCTCTGTAAAACTAAGGCGGTGTAAATTTTGGTAGAGTTTAAAGACGTGTCCGTTACCTATTCAAGCGGTGTGGACGCTCTGAACAAAGTAAACCTGAAGATAAACGACGGTGACTTCGCTTTCGTGGTAGGTCCTTCAGGCGCCGGAAAATCAACACTTATCAAGCTGGTGCTTAAAGAAATAGATGCGACCAGCGGTACAGTAATGGTAAACGGCTTCAATCTGAAAAAGCTGAGAAGAAGAAAGATACCTGCCCTTCGCAGAACTATCGGCGTTGTTTTTCAGGATTTCAGACTTATCCCTACAATGACAGTTTATGAGAACGTGGCGTTCGTGCTGAGAGTAATCGACGCTCCTGCAAAGTACATAAGAAGCCGTGTTCCGTATGTTATAAGCCTTGTGGGACTTTCCGATAAGGCGAAAAGCTATCCGACCGAGCTTTCAGGCGGTGAGCAGCAGCGTGTGGCACTTGCAAGAGCCCTTGTGAACGACCCACAGCTCATCATTGCCGACGAGCCTACAGGAAATATCGACCCTGCTCTTTCATATGAGATAGTAGAGCTTCTCAAGGGCATAAACGAGTGCGGCACTACCATTCTTATGGTTACCCACGAGCATGACCTTGTGCGCTATTTCGGAGGCAGAATTATCAACATCAACAAAGGTCAGATCGCCTTTGACGAAGTGATAGGAGGCTCCAATGAAAGCAAGTAGTTTTAGATATCTTATAAATCAGGGCTTCAAGGGCATTTGGAAAAACAGAATGATGACGTTCGCTTCTTTCTGTATCCTGCTCGTTTCCCTGCTTATGGTAGGCACTTCGGTGCTGGTTTCCATTAACCTTACAAGAATAATCGGCGGTATCGAGGACAAGAGCGAAGTCATCGTTATCGTTAAGGACGGCACAAGTCAGGCTGATATGCAGACCCTTGAAAATAAGCTCAAAGAGGTCGGAAATATCAATACGGTGAGCCTTTATTCAAAGGACGAAGCGTGGAAAAATATGCTCAAGGGCATGACTGATGAGGAAAAGGATTTCTTCCAGTATGCCGATGATAACCCATTGCCTGACACATACAAAGTAACGGTCAAGGATATCGAGAAGATGAGCGAAACAACCACTCAGATAGATACCTTTGACAATGTTGACTCAACAAAGTCCCCTACAGCATTTGCTGATATCCTTATCAGTATCAGAAGAGTATTTACGATAGTTGCCTTTGCGGTCATTGTGGCACTTGTTGTGGTTTGTCTGATAATCATTTCAAATACCACCAGAGCAAGCGTTTTCGCAAGACGTAAAGAGATCAACATCATGAAATATGTAGGCGCTACCAACAGCTTTATCAGGATACCTTTCTTTATCGAGGGTATGATAGTTGGTCTGCTTGCAGCCGCAGGCGCACTGCTGCTCACAAAGTTTGCCTACGAGGGAATTTACAACATCTTCAATGATGACTTCAAGCTCTGGAGCATCCTCGGTGTTCAGAATTTGTATTCGTTCAAATCCCTCTTGCTCCCTGTTGCAGCATCTTATCTTATCGCAGGCGCTGTTATCGGTGCGGTGGGTACTTCTATAAGCACAGGCAAGCATCTTAAAGTATAATACATTTGCCAAATATAGACATAAGGCAGGCTATGATCCAACGGGGTTTTTAGACTGCCTTTTGTTGCAGTTTAAAGCATATCCTGACATGAGATAAAAAAGAGAGAACGTGCGGGATAATGCGTTAGAGAAAGATAAAAACGTGTAAAAATGGTCTTTTTTAAGACGGAGGACAGGTATGAAAACAGGTATATTCACAATGAAGCGAGTATTGGCTTTCACTATCGCCGTAGTCGCTTCCATGACAATGCTTGCAGGCGGCACACAGCCGGTCATGACAGCACAGAACGCTTCTGCAGAAAGTCAGGCAATAAAGAACAACAAGAAAAAAATATCCTCTGCCAAGGATAAAATAAGCGAACTTGAACAAAAGCAGGCTGACCTTGACAAGCAGATAAACAGCACAAAGGACGATATCTCCAAGGAGGAAGAAAATCAGAAAGCGATCCAAGAGCAGATAGAAACTGTTCAGGAAACTATACTGACCCTTGAGGATTCTATCACTGACCTTGAAACTGAGATAGCCGACCTTGAAGAGGCTATCGCAAAGAGCGAAATAAAAATAAAAAACAAGAGAACTGAGATAGAAAATGGCGTTGTTGACTTCAAACAACGTCTTAGAGCAATGTATGTTGCCGGAAATAGTTCATACACCGATATTCTTATTGGTTCGACGGACTTTTATGATATGCTTATGAAAATAGAGCTTGTCAAAAGAGTGGCTGACCATGACAACACCATGATCGACGGACTTGTTGAGCTTAAAGGCGAGTATGAATCTCAGGAAGCAGAGCTTGAAGCCAACAAGACTGACCTTGAAACTAACAAAACTACCCTTGAAGAACAAAAGGCCTATCACACTGAGCAGAAGAAAAAGCTTGACGACCTTTATGCAAAAAGTCAGGCTGTTATCGACCAGCTTGAGGAAGATAAGGCGGCTTATGAAGCCAATAAGGAGCAGATAAACAAGGAGCAGGAAGACTTCGAGGCACAGCTCCAGAAGCTTTACAAGGAGCAGGAGCAGATCAAAAAGAAGGAAGAAGAGGAACGTAAGAAAAAAGAAGAGGAAGAACGTAAGAGAAGAGAGGAAGAAGAACGTAGACAACAGCAGCAACAGCAGAATAATAACGGCAATTCTTCATCTTCTAATGCAAACGGCAACACCTCTAACAGCGGTCAATCTTCTACCAATAACGGTGACTACAATTATACCGACAAGAGCCAGTTTACATGGCCTGTGCCGGGTTATTATCATATTTCCTACGGCGTGGGTTGGCGCTGGGGCGCTTATCACAAGGGTATCGACATCTGGTCTCCTGGAATAAGAGGCGCAAAGATATGCGCTGCCGCTGAGGGTACTGTTATACTCGTCAGCAACACCTGCACACACGATTATGGCAAGAACGGCTCATGCGGCTGCGGCGGCGGATATGGAAACTACTGCATAATCGACCACGGCAACGGCTACTGGACCCTTTACGGTCACTCACAGTATATGAGCGTAACACAGGGTCAGCACGTCAACAAGGGCGACGTTCTGGGTATTGTCGGCTCAACAGGATATTCAACTGGCGACCACCTGCACTTTGAGGTACGATTGAACGGCGTGGCTCAGAATCCGTCAAATTATGTATAAACAGGCAATGCCGAAAGGTCTTGCACCACAACCAAAGGAGTCTTTTATTTCATGAACAGGCTTTACAGCTTAAAACGTATTCTCACTTTCATTATCGCATTCGCTGTTACCGCTGGTATTGCAGGAAGCAGCTACAATTCGTCTTTGAAGATAACCTCAGCGGACACTGAAAGCTCGCAGGGGGAGGACTATAGCTATACTGATTCTGTGGCTGACGGAGGTCAGCAAAGCGATGAACAAACAGAAAATGACGATAATTCTCAGGAGGAGTCAACAGGTTTTGACATCACACAGTATGCAGAACAGCTAAGAGAGCTATCAAAAAAGCAGACGGAAATAAACGAACAGCTCGACAAATATGATGAGGACATTGAGAAAAGCGAGAAAAAGCAGAAGCTTCTGAAAGAAAAGATAGATTCTATAAATGACGAGATAGACGTTCTCAACTCTTATATGACCGCACTGGAGCTTCAGATAAACACCAATCAGCGAAATATCGATAAGAAGCAGGCTGAGATAAACAAGGGCATACAGGACTTTAAACAAAGATTAAGGGCAATGTATATCGCAGGGTCGGACAGCTACACCACAATGCTTTTGGAATCAGACAGCTTTTATGACATACTCATGAGATTAGAGCTTATAAAGCGTGTGGCACACCATGATGACACTATCATTGATAACCTTATAAAACTCAAAACTGAATATGAGGATATGCAAAAGACCCTTGACAAGCAGAAAGCCGAGTATGACGCTCAGTACACACAGTATACACAGCAGAAAGATATGCTCAGTCAGCTTTACCGCTCCAGTACAAAAACACAGCAAGAGCTTAAAGCTAAGCAGAAAAAGCTCAGAGAGCAGAACGAAGCCTATGAGGCGGAGCGTGAGCAGTTTGAGGGCAGCCTTTCCGGCATACTGAAATCGTCAGGCTCAGGCGGAACAGCAAGAGATAACGAAGTTTCCGCCACAATGGCACTTGCAGATGTTAAGCTTGAGGAGCTTCACAAGGAGATAAATGACCGCCTTGACAAGGGCGAAAAGCTTGGAGATACCGAGCCTGATTACTACTTCGCATGGCCTGTTCCGGGGGCTTACTCCGTATCATCAGGCGTGGGCGCACGATGGGGATCATATCACACGGGTCTTGACATACCTGCGGCTCATGGCACGCCTATTCACGCTTCATGCAGTGGCAAGGTCATAAAGATAAACACCACCTGCACTCATGACTACGGTAAGGAGGAGTCCTGCGGCTGTGGCGGCGGTTATGGAAACTATGTTATCATCGACCACGGCAACGAGTTCATCACCCTTTACGGACATCTCACAGAGGTAGATGTGGAGATAGGCGACGAGGTGAAAAAAGGCGACGTTATCGGCAAAATGGGTTCGACCGGCTTTTCAACGGGCGATCACCTGCACATTGAGATACGCTATCAGGGTTATATATTGAACCCTGCGTTCTATCTTGATGTTACACAATAAAAAAAATTGACCTCTTATGGAAAAACATAAGAGGCCTTTTTTTATCTTATTTTGAAGCACTCACACGCTTACAAAGACGTGAAATAATCGCTGTGATAAATCTTGTTCCTGCAGTGCAAAGAAGCATTATCACGGGGATAAATGTGACGATATATCTAGGTGGATTTTCCCAGATAAGGAAAAAGAGTATAACTCCCGTGAGAGTCACTATGCTGAAAAACAAAACAGAGTGGCGACGCTTGCCAGCGGCATAAACTGCACCAAACGCCATTGCTATGAGCATTGCACTGTGATAGCCGTCTACATAGCTACCAAGTAAGCGACTGTGCAATACCTCTCGCAGACCACCTGAGGGGTCGGAGCGTGATAGATATTTGCCATAGGAAAAACCACCGCTGTCCCACGTTCTGGCGACTTTGTGATAAGCCATTTTGCAGGCTTCATAAGGGGTGCTTATGTTTTCAAGGCGGGCTTTTATTTCCCGGATATTCGCCTGCTTTTTGGCGTCATATGTATCAAATGACATTGTGAAGTCAACGTCCTCGTCAACGTGGGTCTTGTATTCGCTGTTAAGGCTCATCATTATCCAGTGTGTAACAGGGAAACGATATCTGTCTACCATTTTTTCATCAGAGATACCCGTAGCAAGACCGCCATAGTATACCGCCTTTGACACGCCAATAAACAGCATAACAGCCGCAAGGCTTAGGATAGCTCCCCTTTTTACACCCATTTTCAGCACAAAAAATATCATCACTGAAATCAGCATTATTGCAATGCTTCCCTTTACAGTGTTTCCAAGTGCGATAAAAAGGCTTGCTATAAGAGCATAGACAACGCTTTTGGTTTTGTATTTTTCTTTCACTGCAAGGGTCAGAAAATAAAGAGTACAGCTTACAAATATCATGCCTGCTGTGTCAGAATGAAAAAACGGTGTATACAGAAGCATAACAGGCATAAGTGCCGAAATAATGCCGCAAAAAAGCCTTTGGCTGTTAAGTTTGAATATCCTCTCCCCTGCGAGAAAGGTCATTATTACGCTAAGTTGAATAAGAATTACGTTAAAGATCTGCCCCGCATAGATGCTCACGCCGCCGGTGAAAAGCTTCCATAAGGCGAAGAAGGGTATCTGCAAATATATCATGCCCCATGCGTTAGGGTATTTTGCAGCATAAATACGGTAGCTTTCTTTGATGCTCCCCAGATCTTCACCCATAACAAAGCGTTTTGCGAACTCCCCTGTTATTTTTGGGTCAACCATTTCGTAATTGTAATAAAGATAACGCACAAACAATATCTGCAATGCAAGCAAAATCAGGCAGAAAAAAGCAAATATAAGCCTGACACGCTTTTTGGTAAGCTTCTTTTCACAGCGTTTCAGAGCAATATACAACACTATCGCCGCCGCAAGGAAAAATGGTCCAAGACAAAGCATTCGTATGTTACTGCGTTTTATGTATGAGATAAACACAGTTGCAGTGCAACAGCAGCACACGATCATGCTTGTGACCGCAAAAAATCGGTCGGTTTTCTTCACAAACATTTTTATCTCCTTATTAGGGTGTATCCTCATAATATATTTTTTTACATGAGTTCGCCCTGTTTTTTTATTTTGTTCTATATTTCTACATTTGAATTATATCATCAACGGAAATAAGTTTCAATTATTTTAACAACTGAAATTGAAGGAACTTTTTAAAGTTTTTTTAGTGAAGAAAACAAAAAAATCGCCGCTCTGTTGCAAAAAACAAAGCAGCGAGTATTAGTATAAGACCATTATTTTGTGCCGAAGATCCTGTCGCCTGCGTCGCCAAGACCAGGAACGATATAAGCATCCTCGTTGAGCTTTTCATCAAGGTTGCCTACATAAATGTCGATATCAGGGTGAGCCGTTCTCAGAGCGTCAAGACCCTCAGGCGCAGCGATTATACACATGAACTTGATGTTCTTGCAGCCCTTGTCTTTCAAAAAGTCAACAGCCTGTATCGCAGATCCGCCTGTCGCAAGCATTGGGTCGCAGACGATAACAAGTCGCTCGTTTATTCTATCAGGGAGCTTGCAGTAATACTCGTGAGGCTCGTGTGTGACTTCGTCACGATAAAGACCGATATGTCCTACCTTTGCAGACGGAACGAGTGCAAGAAGTCCGCTTACCATGCCAAGACCTGCCCTCAGGATAGGCACGATAGCAAGCTTTTTGCCGCAGAGCATAGGGAGCTTTCTTGTGGTGATAGGTGTTTTGACCTCAACGTCCTCTGTTGGAAGATCTCTCATAGCCTCATAGCCCATGAGCATTGCGACCTCTTCCACAAGTATACGGAACTCTCTTGTTCCGGTCTTTTCGTCACGCATAAGCGTTATTTTGTGCTTTACAAGCGGGTGATTGATGATATTTACGTTTCCCATTTTCCGATTTCCTTTCATAATGATTTATAAATTCGCATTTTTGTGTGCAGTAACGTGCGAACACTGTTCGCCTCTGCAATTTTGTTATAATTATTTCTTGGCTGCGTTGCCTTTTTTCTTTGAGAGCATAACGTTTGTAAGAATGCCAAGGATAAGTGCTGCCGCTACTTCTGTGAGTGTTATATCACCGAATGTGAGTGTCAGACCGCCGATACCTGCAATGAGGATAACGGACACAACAAAGAGATTTCTATTATCGTCAAGGTTTGCGTCCTGTATCATTTTAAGACCTGAAACTGCGATAAAGCCGTAAAGAGCGATACAAACGCCACCCATTACGCAGGCAGGGATAGAATCAACGAACGCAACAAGCGGGGTGATAAACGAAAACAGCATACAGCCTATTGCTGCCGCAAAGATAGTTACTACAGATGCATTTCCCGTGATAGCAACGCAGGCAACGGACTCTCCGTATGTTGTGTTCGGACAGCCGCCGAACAGTGCGCCTGCGATAGAACCTACACCATCGCCGAGAAGCGTTCTTGTAAGGCCAGGCTCTTCAAGGAGGTCATGGTCGATAATAGAAGAAAGGTTTTTATGGTCAGCAACGTGTTCTGCAAAAACAACAAGTGCAACCGGCACATAGGCAACAAAGATAGTTGCAAAATATGTGAAGTCGAACTCCTTAAGACCTTTCAGACCTGAAACAAATGCAAAGTCCGGCAGGCTAACAAATGTTTTCAGTGAAACGCTGCCGTCTGTGAGCATATAGCTGCTGAAAACGCTGAAATCTACTATTTTAAGTGCGTCAATATCACATATATTGCCGATAACAGTGAAGATCGCTGCGGCTGCATAGCCTGCGAGGATACCGATTATAAAAGGTATAAGTCTGAGTGTTTTCTTGCCATATGTTGAGCAAAGCATTACCACTGCAAGGGTGATAAGTCCGCAGATAAGAGCCACATATGACGAGCCAACAGGCACATTGGATACAGTTTCTATAATCTCAGGTGTGCCGCTGTCTGTTGACACCGCATACTCTGTTACCTGCTTTGTAACATCGCCTTTGACGAGGTCGCCGATAGCATTTCCTGCAAGGGAAAGGCCTATTATAGCAACGGTCGGTCCTATTACCACCGCAGGCATGAGCTTATTGAGCCAGCCTACTCCAACAAATTTTACTACTATTGCGATAACGACATACACAAGTCCTGCAAGGAATGCACCGACGATAAGTCCAAGCATGCCAAGCTGCATTGAAACGCCACCTGCAAAGGCCGCTGCCATAGAGCCTAAAAAGGCAAATGACGAACCGAGGAACACAGGGCTTTTTCTTTTTGTGAAAAAGATATAGACTATTGTTCCCACACCTGCACCAAACATTGCAGCCGCAGGAGTAAGACCGTTGCCGATAATAAGCGGCACAGCGATGGTCGCCGCAAGGATAGCCAGCATCTGCTGAAGTGCGAACACTACCAGTTGACCAGCCTTTGGCTTGTCTGAAACATCAAAAATAAGTTTCAAAATAACACCTCATTCATATTTTTTCTTTTCCCATATAAATGGAAAACACTTCTTTGCGATACGTTTTGACTCAAACCGCCTTTTTAATTTTAACTTATAACAATATTTTTGTCAATGAGCTAAATGCCGTATTTCAGAAGGATTTTTTGTGCGTAATTGCCCATTTTCTTTGACAAATAAGCTGTTTTGCGTTATAATAGCAATTGATATATTGTATTATGTGAGGTAATGACATGAAAAATTACAGATATGTTCTTTTTGACCTTGACGGCACGCTTACTGAGTCGGGCGAGGGCATAATAAATTCGGCTGTATACGCACTGAAAAAGTTCGGCATAGAGCCTGAGATGAGCACGATGACAAAGTTTCTCGGCCCGCCGCTGAAAGACTCTTTCAGGGATTTTTACGGCTTTGATGATGAAAAATGCGAGCAGGCTGTTAAATACTACCGTGAATATTACACCACCAAGGGCATTTTCGAGAACCGTGTTTATGACGGCGTTGAAGAATGTCTTAAAAAGCTGTCAGAGGCTGGGCTTCACCTTGCGGTGGCGACTTCTAAGCCGCAGGTCTTTGCGGTAAAGATACTGGAGCATTTTCACCTTGCACAGTATTTTGACTACATAGGCGGTGCAGAACTTGACGGTTCTAGGAGCGTAAAGGCGGACGTTATCGTGCACACTCTGAAAAACTGCGGAGTTAATGACCGCTCACAGGTGATAATGGCAGGCGACAGGCATCATGACGTGCTTGGTGCAAAAGCTCTTGGTATAGATTGTATCGGTATGCTTTACGGCTACGGCACAAGAGAGGAGCTTTCTCAGGCAGGTGCGGTGTATATAGCCAAAACGCCTCTGGAAGCCGCAAAATGGCTTCTGGGATAAATTTGACAGGTGTACAAAAGAGCGAAAACCTATTGCAAAAGTCAAATGTTTATGATATAATAAAATAAATTATTATGTGGCGGCATAAGAAATAAGCTTGTGATCCTGCCACGATCAAGAGGAGTTGTTTTCTGTGATAAAGTTTCGCAACCACATTGGAACTATAGGTATATCCACTGGATATCTCAGACAGCTTATCTCGGATACTGCCGAAAGCTGTTTCGGCGTGGCAGGTCTTAACGCCTATGGTGCAAAACAGGGCGTTTCTGCAATGCTAAAGAAAGAGAACACCACAAAGGGCGTTATAATCCGTCAGGACGGGGACGAGCTTATCGTTGACCTGCACATCACTGTGAACTACGGCATAAATGTCGGAGCTATCGTTGACAGCATCATTCACAAGGTAAATTATGTTCTGACAGAGCAGGCAGGGGTCAACGTTAAATCTGTGAACGTTTACGTTGACGAAATGAAAGGCTGAACGTCCTAGGATATCTATAACAGTATAGGAGGAAAACTATAGTGATAAACGGAGGCTTGCTGCGTGACGCTGTCATAAGTGCCGCACACAGCATATCTAACAAGAAAAAATCAGTTGACGAGCTTAACGTGTTCCCAGTACCTGACGGAGATACAGGAACTAATATGTCAATGACTATAACAAATTCCGTAGCAGAGCTTGAAAATCTCAGCGATGATACAGACTGCTCAGTTGTGGCAAGCACAACAGCTTCTGCACTTCTTAGAGGTGCAAGAGGAAACTCAGGCGTTATACTTTCGCTTATTTTCAGAGGCTTTGCAAAAGGACTTGCAGGCAAAAAGGAAATGGGTGCGAACGAACTTGTAGAGTCGCTGGAACAGGGCGTTTCAGGAGCATACAAGAGCGTAATGAAGCCTACAGAGGGAACTATCCTGACAGTTGCAAGAGAGTCTGCGGAGAAAGCAAGAGAAATGCTCCACTCCACAAACGATCCTATTATTATAATGGAGGAAGTTTGCAAACAGGCTGAACTTTCACTGAACGAAACACCAAAGCTTCTCCCTGCACTTGCCAAGGCAGGCGTTGTTGACGCAGGCGGAAAGGGACTTCTCATTATCTTTGAAGCAATGAGAGATGTATTCAAGGGCGGCGAAATAGTAAAGGCTGATGCTCCTGCACAGAAACAGCAGGTAACAGTCGACACATTTGCGGCTACTGTTGGTCAGTATGACTGTGAGATACACTTCACATACTGCACTGAAATGATAATCACAAAGAAAGCTGACGCTGACGATTCATCAAAGCTGAGAGCTTATCTTGAAACCATAGGTGACTGCGTTGTAGTTGTCGAGGACGATGAGATAATAAAGGTACACGTTCATACCAACGACCCTGGTAAGGCTATCCAGAAGGGCCTTGAATTTGGCTACATCAATCTGCCAAAGATAGAAAATATGAAGCTCCAGCACAAGGCCAGACAGAAAGAAGCAAAGCAGGAGTTCGTTCCTGCAAAACCTGAAAAGCAGTACGGCTTTGTTGCAGTTGCGGCAGGAAACGGCATTGAGTCAATGTTCAGAGATATCGGCGTTGACTGCATCGTTAAGGGCGGGCAGACCATGAACCCATCCACTGAGGATATACTTGCGGCAATAATGTCATGCCCCGCTGAAACAGTTTTCGTTCTGCCAAACAACAAGAACATCATCATGGCGGCTGAGCAGGCTGTTAAGCTTGCAGACAGAAAGGTATGCGTGCTTCAGACAAGGACTATACCGCAGGGAATGTCAGCAATGCTGGCATTTGACCCTGACGCTGATTTCAATACGAACCGCATTGAAATGACCAATGCACTTGAAAGAGTTGCCACAGGTCAGGTAACATTTGCGGCAAGGGATTCTGACTATGAGGGTCACGCTATCAAGCAGGGCGAGATACTCTGCATTGAAAACGGCAAGCTGAGCTTTGTGGAAAAGGACGTTTCAAAGGCAGCTTACAAGCTCACAAAGAAGCTTGTTAAGGGCGACAGCTCATTCATCACTATCCTTTACGGCTCAGACGTTACAGACGAGGCGGCTGAGGCACTGCAAAAGCAGGTAGCTGCGAAGTTCTCAAATCTTGATGTAAACCTTATAAACGGCGGTCAGCCTGTTTACTACTACATCATTTCTGTAGAATAAGATAACAAGGCGGACGGCATTGAGCTGTCCGCTTTTTTGTACAATGGAGAAATTTTTATGAGTGATATAACAAAGGTTCAGTGTAGAAAATGCCTGTTGGAGGATATGGACGAAAATGATTTTCTCCGTGATATGCGTTCGCACATTGCGGCATATCCTGAGGACAAGAAAGTATCAGAGGAAGAGTATCGTCGGCGTTTGGCGTTTTGCAAGGATTGCGAAAAGCTTGTGGACGGAATGTGCGTTTTATGCGGCTGTTATGTTGAGCTGAGGGCGTTGAAGATAGGTATGCGTTGTGCGGATATAGATAAGAAGTGGTAAATAATTCGGGCAGGTTTGTTGTGCCGCAAAATCGCTGTCGCTCTTTGCGGGTTTTACTTTGTTTATTTGGATAGAAAAAGCGGTGCAGAGATTTGTTCTCCGACACCGCTTTATTGTTTCTTTTACTGTTGTGTGCTTTTTTTACTTTTCTGCACCGCTTAGTCGGCTGTCGCCGAATGAGGCTCTGCCTCATACTCCGCAGGGGCTTTGCCCCTTGACCCCACAAGCCCTCTAACGCCGGGCTTGAGCCTGCGTTTTATCTCTCGCTACGCTCGGTGTTGGGGGCACAACTTTGGTCAGCTATGCCCATTCCTCACTCCTCACTTACTCCGCCATTGCTTCTTCCATTTCCTTTACAAGCTCTCCGAACATTGCAAGTGCCTCATTGATAGGCTGAGTTGTTGCCATATCTACACCTGCACCCTTAAGCAATGAGATAGGGTCAGTTGAGCAGCCACCTTTCAGGAATCCTATATAGTCCTTTACCGCAGGTTCGCCATACTTCAATATCCTCTGTGAAAGTGCGATAGCCGCAGAATAGCCTGTTGCATACTGATAAACATAATAGTCATAATAGAAGTGAGGTATCCTTGCCCACTCCAATTTTATCTCATCATCAAGCACTATTCCGTCACCGAAATAAAGCTTGTTTAGCTCGCCGTAAAGCTCGTTCAGTCCTTCGGCTGTCAGACTCTCCCCTGCCGCTACCATTTCATTTATTTTCAGCTCAAACTCTGCGAACATTGTCTGGCGGTAAAGTGTGGTACGGAACTGTTCAAGAAAGTAATTTATAAGATACGCTCTCTGCTTTTTATCCTTGGTATTTTTCAGCAGATACTGCATAAGAAGGGCTTCATTGCAAGTTGAGGCTACCTCTGCCACGAAGATAACGTAATCTGAATATACCACAGGCTGATTTTTATTTGAAAGATACGAGTGTATAGCATGACCCATTTCGTGCGCCAGCGTAAACATACAGTTAAGTGTATCCTTATGATTGAGCAGCACATAAGGGTGAACTCTTGCACCTGCGGAATATGCTCCGCTTGTTTTGCCCTCGTTCTCGTAAACGTCTATCCAGCGGTTTTCAAAGCCCTCTTTGAGTATTGCAAGGTAATCCTCGCCCATAGGTGCAAGGGCTTTCAGGACAGTTTCCTTAGCCTCCTCAAAGGTTATCTTCATATCTGCGTCAGGAACAACAGGAGTATAAAGGTCATAGAAATGCAGCTCGTCAACTCCAAGAAGTTTCTTTCTCAGCGCAACATAATCGTACATATAGTGCATATTGTCATGGACGGCTTCAATAAGATTTTTGTACACTGAAACAGGTACTTCTGTTCCGTCCAAAGCGGCTTCAAGGCTTGAATCATATCTTCTTGCCTTTGCATAGAAGTTCACCGCTTTAATCTGCGCCGACAGTGTTGCCGCACAGGTGTTCTTGAACTTGTCAAATGTGCCGTACATAGACTCGAAAGCCGACTTTCTCAGTACTCTGTCCTCGCTCTGCACCAGTGGTATATAGCTTCCGTGTGTGACCTGATGAGCCTTGCCGTCCTTATCCACAGCGTCAGGAAAACGCAGGTCTGCGTCAGAAAACATAGAGTAGATATTCTCAGGGGACTGACCCATTTCACCAGTCAGGGCAAGTATCTTCTCCTCAGCCTCAGAGAGGATATGAGCCTTTTTGCGACGCAGCTTGTCCAGCGCACGCTTATAAAGCTTCAACTCAGGCTTATCCTCATAGAATTTCTGAAGCTTATCCTCCTCGATAGAAATGATCTCAGGTGTTTCAAAGCTTCCTGCTGAGTTTACTGCAACATAAGCGTTCATAAGCTGACCGAGAAAGCCCTGATACTTTGCATTTGCAGTGTCCTCGTCAGAACGTCTTTGAGCATAGTTGCCAAGGCTGTCGCAAAGAACAGATATCTCGTCTGAAAGCTGCATAAAATCATAAAGCGTGTCAGCACTCTCGCTAAGCCTGCCCTTGAACGCCGTTATTCTCTCAGGCATAGCCTTAAGCTTCTGCAAGTCCTCCGCCCACTTTTCGTCAGTGGCATAAATATCCTCCAGTGCCCATTTGAACTGTTCAGGCACTTCACTTCTCTTAGGTATTCTTTCCTCGCTCATTTTCATGACCTCGTTTCTATAATAATAGGTATAGGCTTGTCTTGTATGGTATTGCCTATAATTAATTTGCGTAACGCTGGTTACATTATACCCCATTGACGTACTTTTGTCAAATTAGGGCAGGTGAACTGTAAAATAATACACGATACAAATAAAAATACACCCAGCGGCATAAAGCTAGGTGCCAATCTCCTTTGCGAGCTTTATTGCCTGCTTTTTAAACTCTTCATCATATTGTTTTCCTGTTCCCATTGATGACACACTCCCTTGTTTTTATTATACTTTGATTGTTTTATATGTGTCAAGTTTTATTATACAGGATTAAGCTAAGGCTTTTGAAGATGCGGTACTGGCTATCAAGTATGCTGATACTTCCGTGAAGGTCGGCTCTTTCCAGGGTTTGACCTGTCTGTCACGATGCACAGTAACATGATGGGCGGCGGTATGTCCGCTTACCTGAAAGGTGCCGCATCACATACCACGAAGCTGCTTGAGAGCTTTGCACATAACCTGAATCGTCTTGAAGCTGCTCTCTATAACATTGACGGCAGAATTGAACGTACTCAGGAGAACCTTGCCAAGCTCCGGCTTGACCACGCAGAAGCGCAGAAGAACAAGGCTAAAGGCAGGGGCAAGCAAGGAATTGAATAAGCAACTTTGAACCCAGTACTGGAGTCAAAGTTAAAGCGGAAACTCTATAAATAGGGGGGTTTCCGCTTTTATTTAACTATAGATATATCAAAATTACTCAGTAGTGATTTTGATATTGAATATCTTTATCAATTCTCCTCTTATAAGCTTGCGACGTTCTGTAAAAAAATCATCAAAATCTTTTAATTCAAGAGATACTCCAGAAGGAAGAAATTTAATGGTGTTTCCATCAGCTATCCAATCTTTTAGTGGAGTCTTGTTCTTACTTTCGTTCTCTCTACCTTCAAGGAACTGCAAATTAGGCAGAAGATTTCTTTTGTATTGCCACTCTCTAACTGTTTCTTCTGATAATCCTAATGAAGATATTGGTTTGTCATCAAAAGATACGTGGGGATGACAATGATCCTGATGAAAAGACTCTTGTGACAATTTCAGCGTTGGATATAACAATGATAGAATTATATACGTATTTGGACCGATAGTATAATTATCAAGCCAGTAATCAATGTCTGTTTCTTCGACTTTAAAGGTTCTGTTGCCTGTCAGAGTTACAGAATCAAATATGGATAAAACAAACGGGTTCTTTTTACAGTCATAGCTTTGAAGAGCAGCTCGTGTACTCCTTAATGCGTCGTTGCTTGCAACACCGAAAAGCCTTTTTGCCATTGAAATCGATAAGAATTTTCTTATTTCCTTCTTAGCGCCCTCTGAATTGATTTTTCCACCCTTATAGATAAAATATACAATCGGCATCGTTGCATTATACGATGTCAGGAAACCATCAGACAATCCTATTGATACAAGCGTTTCTACCATATTGATAAATGCTTTTGAAAGGTTCTCCCAATCGTCACGGATTTTTTGTATAGTCTTTTTGTCAAACGATTCTATTTTTAAATTTGTAGGCGCATCTGCAAGTACAAGTAGTAAGCGCATCAAGTAATCACGAGAAAAACTAAATGAATCACCTTTGCTGTTGGCAGACTTGAGCGTATTTTCAATATTTTCTTTTCCTTCCTTCCATCCATCAATAAGAGTAGAAAACAGAAGATCGGATTTTGAAAGTTTTCGTCCGGTAGAATTAACTCTTACAAATATATCTAACGCCTCATCATATGTATTTTCAGAAATACAATAGTAATGAACAATGCCATCAGAACCTGAGCTATGTATTCTTGAAAACAGCCTGCACAAATCATTTTGAATGATTTCTTCATAGCCGGCTTTTATGAGTTCCCGTAGTAATGCTCTATCGTCATCAAAAGCTAAAATGTTCTTTACTTTATAATAGTTACCATTATTTGCGTCTTCCTTTGTTAGAAAAGAGAAGCGTTTTGGTGGATTTTCATCGTCTTTTTCCTCATCTTCTTCATTCTTGTAATAATCAAGATTGTAATATAGCTCTCTGGTTATCCAGTATTTCGGATCACTTTTTGAACGACCACGACCACCTTTATAGCAAGTATAAGAACCATATAACGCTATATTGAGAGATGTTATACGTTGCTGACCATCAAGGACGATGTAATAATCACCCTCTTCGCCAAACACTTCAGATGCCTTTTCGTTTTTACTTTCCTCTCTCTTAAACTCTCTAAGGAAAAAATAAAGATTGGGCTTTTCTGCGTTTAGTGTTTTTTTATTGGTTTTCCAAAAGATGCAAGATCCTATTGGATAGCCATCAACTATCGATTCAAATAGTTTTTCAATATCCTCCATGCTCCAGACATATTCCCGCTGAATATCTGGGAGAAGCAGATATTTATCTTTTGCAAGTTTGAGAGCTTCCTTTGCACTCATATCAATATATTTATTAGAATCAGCCATTGTATTATCCCTCCTTGGCTATAAAGATCGCTGTTATGTCAGCGCAGTTTTTGTTGTCCAACACCTTTATCAAATAAACTCGGATTTTTTACCGTAACAAGTAATATATGCCTGCTTCTGTGATCGATATTGTAGTCTCAGATGATGTATCGACTGCATCTTGTAAAGAACACCCCGTAAGGAGCATAGCACAGGAAAGCAGTATGGCAAGTGCTTTTTTCATAGCGTCCCTCTTATTATTCATCATTTTTCTTCTTTCTGAGAACGGTAGCAATTATACCGCCAAGAGCTACAACACCAATACCTCCGCCAACTATGAGGAGTACAGATTTACTCTCATTCTTTTTGACGGAGGCAGTTGTGCTGTTTGCTGCATCTGATGTTGCTTCAGGACTTGATGTTGTAATATCAGCGGTAGTGGTTTCCACCACAGGCTCAATAATATCTCCGTCGTCAGTAATTGTATATCCCTTATCGACAAGGGCATTCAACTCAGATATTTCGTAATGCTTAGAAGAATTGAGATTCTTGGTGTATGCTGTTAGAATATTGTTGCTTCCAACATATATAGTCTTTACGGCAGGCTCAAGTTTATCATCATAGCGGTTAAAGGCTTTAATGGTGTATATTCCTTCATCGGTAAACGTTTCTCCGTCAGAAGCAACGCCATTAAATCTTGTATCCTCTACAAGCCCATTCTCCGTATTATTCAGTATTTCTTTCTTGACTTGGAGCTTGGGATAACTTGATTTTGCAGCGTCGATACGAAAGCCATTTTCTGTAACATCACCGTTGTTCAGCTCTGTACCTGATTTGGAGTCAAAGATATAAACCATACAGTTTGCGTTTCTTATCTTGAATTTGAATGAGGTCTGATAATATGTTGTGCTGTCCCAGCCATCATAATCTGTTATAGCATAATCAAGATGAACCTCATAGTCTCCCTCTTCAAAAAGTTGAATCGCAGTATCTGCACCCGGTGACGCAAGTGCGGCAAGATAATCGGAATACTTAACCTCCTCTGCCACATTCTCAGAGTCGGTATGGCGTATAATCAGCTCTCCATGTTTCATGTTATGAGCCGGAACTTTGAATTCTTCATCAGAGCCGTTTTTATCACTCTCTATTTTAAAATCGCTGTTTCCATTCAGTTTTTTGATGTCCTGATCAAGATGGAAAGTTAATTTGACTTTATTTCCTACCTTTTTAAGGTAAACATCTTCTGAATCGCCTTTATCTGTGTATCCGCTTAAACAAAAGTAACCAAGATCCCAGCCGTAATGCGGATCGTCTTTTGTAATTGTCTGAGAGCCAGCGTAATTATTCTTCTTTGTTCCAACGGTATACGATGCATTTTTCGCACCTGCATAGAAATAATACTTTTCGCCTGTCGGTGTAGTATCTATGTCCTTATAGCTTGCATAGAATTCATATACCTGAGCTATTTTTTGGGTACTATAATCATCGGTTTTATAGAACTCCTTAAAAGACCACGAATAATCTTTTGTTCTTTTTTCAGCTTCAAAAGCAGCTATGATTCTATAATAACAGCCGTTGGAAAGCTGAACATTGTTGATCTGATCTTTTTCAAACGTCTTATTATCTGTAATGTTGACGGTTGTATTGATAGTGACCCATTTTTCGCCGTCAAGGGATGTTTGCAGAATAAGCGCTCCATAATCAATATCGTCACTGAGTTCTATGCCATTAACAATATCGTCCCCATCTTCGATCAGGTGCCAGCTATCTTCTCCGGCTTTTTTCAGAGTGTCTATGTACTTGAAATCAAGGGAGAATGTCCCATCATCGGCTATCTCATATGCTTTAATTCCGTTTTTAGCATAGTTTCTCTGAATATCACCATTTATAGACAGTGTACCTATTCTAAACTCCTTATCTGCATTATCAGAAGGTTCTGACGAATCGATCTCATACTCGCTCTTTTTTCCAAATTCATATACAATGCCATCAATATCAACGGTCTGTTCTTTTGCTTCTGCAACGAACGGAAATGCACCTAAAACTACCGTGAGCATCATTGCAACACCAAATGTGCAGAATAGTTTTTTCAGTAATCTTTTCGTATTACCCTCCCCATTTTAACATGAAGTATGCATATTGCCACAATAGAACTTTTTTAGTAAAATATTCCCTTAATATTATACCACAAAACGGTGTTTTAGTCAATATTGCAAGAAACGAAATAGCTATCGTTGTAATATTTTTATGATAATATACAAATGGTTTCGTTTTCCTATTTTATAATCATTGTATCATATCTTTGAAATCAATTATAAAAATGTATTCCGATAATACAGCCCTCAGAGTGAATTCCGAGGACTGCTTTTATATCAAAGATACTGATGAAGCCAATCAGGTATATTAGGATCATCAGTTGCCCATGATTCCACTTCTCTTTCATCAGTTTCCCAATTGTTTTCGTATCCGTCAAAGAACTTCTGTCTATGGCATTTATACTTAACCACCGTATCGCTTTCAAGACGGTACTCGTACCAGTAGTAGTTCTGCTTGCCATAACCCTTATACTCCTGTGTTGTGTAGATAGTCATGACAGCAACCTCCTTCACTCATTGTCGATTTCGGTTTTTTCACTCTCGTCATACTGCTCACTATCATAATCGTTACATATCTGCCTTATAGCTTCCTGAGCAGCTTCGGAACGTTCTTTAACCGTCTGTGTCTTCGCTTTGTGCTTCTGAACAAGATACTTGATACCTTCGCATACACCTATTGCGGCAGCGATTACAACAGTTGCAACACCAGCACCCTCAATCATACCGTGTTCATGACCTTCCTGATAGCCTTCATCATGAATATCATCAATGAAGTTGTCTACACCACCGTGTTCGCTTGCTGTCTTTGTCAAATATGCGTAATTGCCTTTTTCATTTGCATCCCACGCCATAAATCATTTCTCCTTTCAGTTAGTCAATATAATTAAACAGTCTGTCAGCTGTATCCGGACCTTTACCGCTCTTTTGTGTCGATTGTCTGCTGCCGACGAACGAATTTGCAGAGGTGCGTACTGCAAAGACCTTATACCCCTGCAAGAGATCGACCGCATCATTCTGTATTACGTTAGACACAATAACTATCTCTATCTCAGGATTCTTCTTTTTCAGCTTATCTATCATATCAAGGACGGACTTTCCTGTATTGATAACGCTGTCAACAATTACTGCAAGTCCTTGCTGTATATCGGGCAGTGCATCGGTTTTAGGATTGTAGCTGTAAAATGTACCGCCAAAGCCTGTGTATACACCGTCACCGAAGAAGCGACCGCCACGTTCAAGTACGATAACAGCAGCATTGATATTGGGGATAAAACCTCGCATGACCTCACCGAGTTTTCTTCCAAACCTGATGTGTGCATCTGCAAGCCTTGCACCGTTCACACCTGAATCAGACTTGCAGATTGCAATGTCATCTGCTATACAGCCGTTATTATCATCCAGTATGTATGGTGATATGTCATATATTAAACTTATTCCCGACAAATCCGAATCCCTCAGAGAACGACTAAGGTATTTGCCGATATACAGATAGCCCTTGTCTGCCTGTTTCAGCATATAGTAATCATTCCTGCCGTCACCGTATGCTGTGACAGTATATCCTTTCTCTTGCAGGAGTTTGACTACAAAATACTTTGTGTCAGCCGAGATAAGCGTATCAGCGATCACATTTTTTAGAGCAAACCTCTCTGAAAGCCGTTTCCAAAGCGTCTTGATACCTGATGAAAGTATTACATAGTTTTTATCAGTAACCATACCGAAGATAGTTCCATTGAGGTCTACTGTTCTGAGTTTTTCGATATCATAGCTTAGGTTTTCAACTTCTTTGGTGAACTGAAATGCCTGATACCCCGTATAGAAATTGCCGTCAAATACATGAGTAACGTGACCGCCTGTGCAAACCCTGAACGAGTCCTGTTCTATAATGGCCTTGTCACCGTCGCATATATTAATATCGCATGGCTGCGGATAAAAGTGCATGATTTGATTGACTATGTCCTCAGCAAGTCCGAATGAACTGAACCCATTCTCAATACTGTCGATGAAAGCCTGCAATCCCTCAGCAGTAATATCTTTCACTACATAGAAGTCCTTGTTACGCTTATGAGATTCTGTTCTCAGGCTTTCGATTTCAAAACTCTGCCACTTGCGAATTCGCTCAACAGAAAGCTCTGCAAATCTTCTATTTTTATCAGAACTTTTCAGCCGCTCTCTGATAATTTCAGGCTCGCAGTATAGGTAAATGAAAACATCATAAAGATCTCCATCGGCATAGGTAAAAGCCACATCATCAAGGAACGAATAGTGACCGTCCGAGATAAAGCTGTCAGTTCTTGCTTTGAGCTGTTCGGCATATCTGATACGTAGAGCATTTTTTTCAGCATCGGAAAGATCCGAAAATCTTCCCGATGCCATTTTGTTAAGTTCCGTACTGCCATGTATCACAGGGATAGTAAGTCCTTCAAATATCGTTGTCTTGCCTGCACAGGGCAGACCGTAGAGTGCAAACCGCATTTGTTATCACTTCCTTATAAGTCTGCTGATACTGATGAAAGCCACATTTACAAGTGTTACGCCAACTGCGGCAGCTACCATACTTCCATATTTACGGACTATCTTATTTTTATTATCAGGTTTAGTTTCAATGTTTTTCTCAGGCTCTTTTGTTTCTTCATGAACGATCTCAGGCTCATTATCAGCTTCTTCCGCTGCCTCAAGTTTTGCCATAAGTATTGCAAAATCTTTCTTGAATTCAGTCATATCAATCGCCATCTGGTATTCTTCTGGACATTTGACCTCAGTTACAGCCTCCATCATGGTACAAATGTCCTCATAGGAATACCACTGATTGCTTGTGAACCTTTCAATGAAAGAAGGAAGATAGTTGCTGGGGCAGACTTTTATATAATGATACTTACACTCAACATCAATGCGAGGATTGGTGAAAGTTACGATCTTAAAGATTTTCAGATAATCCATTCCAGCACGTTCAAGTGCCTTGCGGAGTAGAGCTTCACGCTCGTCCATCTTATCAGCGATATTACAGTCATGGTGCATCGAGTTACCTATTCTGTAAAACTCGCCATTCTCATCAATAAAGATGTTCTTTTTGCTGTTCTTGATCTCGATGATGAATATAGCATGATTGGTGAACACGATAGCGTCAATCTCAGTACGTCTGCCATCGAATTCAAGTTCAACATTGTGAAGCACACCGTTCTGACAGCCGAGGTTATCTAATGCTCTGAATACCTTCTGTTCTCCTGCATTTCCTGAAAACTCAGCACTAATGTTATTGCAGACCACCTTGCTGCCATTTACGAACCGTGCAAGTTCATCGTCAGCTACATGACCACGCTCCTCGTTCATCTTGCGGAAATGCCTTTCAACGTCCCAAAGCCGAAGATCACAGTTTTCAGCGTGTTCAGCGTTGAAGGTAAGATCAATCAACTCTTTTTGGAGTTTAAGCAGCTCAAGCAGGTACTCACTCCTGGTATAAGTATCCTTAGAAAAAGCGGTTATCTGGGAAATGATCTCGTTTACTCTCTTTTCATTCATCATTTCAAATTCCTCCCTCTTAGATTGAAAACGGGCGTTTTTCTTCTGTACACATTATAATACATATCAGAAAACAGTTATTAAAACCGATTCCATGACCTACAGCCCTTGCGATTCTCTGAAACAAGTATTTCGGTCAAATTCAGGAATTTCGGGTTTTATACGTTCAATAGGCGTATCTGCTTTTGCTATCGGCGGTAAATCTACGCAGTTACCGCATAAATAAACGTTCCCGTTAGCATAGAAGATGTTGTTTATTCCTGCTCCGCACATACCTCCGTACATGGTACAGTCATATTTGCCTATACGGACATTAACCCTGTTCCTGGCTTTATCAAGGAAAATATGAAACTCATCTAAGGATATACCGCCTGCACCTATCATTCGTGAGAATGTTATCCTGCTGCCGAACGGTTCAAAGAAAGCAATCGTATCTTCTGCCTTTTTGAGCGTATCTCTGCCAACGGTACAATTCATTGAAGGATAGCAACCGTTTACTGAATAATAAAGCTCAATAGCGTTCATGACTTCTGAATGGGTATTGCACCTTAGTCTGTTATGTATCTCAGGTATTCCGTCTATCGAGAAGCCCACATTGACCCTATGTCCCTTGAAGAATCCGAGCATTTCTTCATTGACAAGTGTTCCGTTTGTTATGGTATAGGCAACGATCCTGCCCGACAGAAGGTAGTCGCTGATATACTCAATGTATCCTTTCAGTGATAAATAGTCGAGCAGAGGCTCGCCGTTGCCTACAAAGCCGAGTTTGAATACCTCAGTATCGTACTTGTCTATGTGTTGCTTGATATTGTCGAGTATATCATACACGTTCATTTCTGCTTCTGTAAGGTATTCCGCCTTTTCAGTGGTGTGAAAGTGGCAGTAAGCACAGTTCAGGTTACAGCGGTTGTTGATGCTGATGCAGGCTCTGGTTATCATCTGAAACTCCTCTTTTTCTTCGATTTGTTTCGATCTTTCATACGCCCCAGTTCAAGGTATTCGTTATACCTATCTTCATAAGTCATATCATCAATGTCAACGATTTTTCTATCAGCCCCTGCTTCCAGTAATATATCACGACATTTAAGATAACCATTCGCACAGGCTTTTATCAAAGCAGTAAACCCGTTTGCGTCCTGCTGGTTGATACTTGTTCTCTCATCATCACAGAGCGCCTTAACAAATTCGACCTTGCCGTCCCAAGCAGCATCCATCAACGGCATATTTCCTTCGTTCTTTTCACGTTGCCTCAGTTTTCCTGCATCGTGAGGATTTCGGCCTTCGACATTCGGATTTGCATGACATTCGTTCAGGAGAAAAATGAACATATCATAATCGTTCATCTGAATTGCATGAGTGAAAGGAGGAAAATACCTATGTTTACAATCCCTCTTGTTAACATCAGCACCATTCTCTATTAGCCACTTGATCTTCGATTTACGTTGAGTCAAACTATGCTTACGGTTTCTAACCACAGATATAATCAGAGTATTGCCATCAGCCAAGAAAGCATTAATTTCATCCTCATCGGGAGCAATTATATCAGAGTAGTCGTCTGCATAGTAATTATCAAGTTCAACAAGCCCCTTCATATTGACCAGCTTTTGTTTGGTTATCATATACTCTCTGAGGTGTAAAGCGGTAACAGTTTCATCGCCTTTTAGAAATGCAGAATAGTCAGCATCATCAGTAATGATCTGGACTTCACACCCGTATTTCTCTGCTGCTTTTTTTTTGCTACTGCTATAATTTGCTCATCTCTTTCAATTGATTTGTCACCATCATATTCCATTCTTATTACTCTGTCACCGTACCCAAATCCTCGAATAATCCTTCCACGCTTTTTTTCCAAGTGCCCCAGCGTTTGAGTTTTTTATTCCGTCCAGTTCTTTGATAACAATGTCAGGAATAACAACGATGTTGTATTCCTCGCCAAGTTCATCTACTAACTGAGAATTTTTTATTAAAGCAGATGTATCAGGAACAGCGATTTTATCTCCGCGCAGGAACTGTTCTGTCTGTTTCCCTGAGTATCCAAAGACATCACAGTATGCCCTTGCCCACTTAATAATAGTTTTTTCTCCTGCCGAACCGCTTTCAGCTCTTGAAAGTGTAGATTTGTTGTCCACACGATATTCATCGTTGCCGCTTGCAGTAAGCAGTTCTCTCATGGATTCAAGACTCTTAACTCCGTTCTTTTCACGAAGCTGTTTCATTCTTCCACCTAAAAATTCCATTTCTTTCTTGGCCATAACTAATTCCTCCTTAGCTGAATTGGAGAACGTTTATCCTGTGATTATATGGTAACATGTCATTGCGTAAATGTCAATATATTTTGAGAAAACGCAACAAAAATTCGTGAGTTGCAACATATCAATTATTTCTGTGATTTATGCAACGATGTAACAATGTACGCAACATGGCATAAAGTTTTCTCTATTTACGCAACATTTTAGGAACTTACGCAACGATTTTGATTTCAAATATTATTCAAAATATCGTTTATACGGCATTTATAATATAAACAGCACCCAGAAAACTGAGTGCTATTACGCTCAAAAGTATGATTAAGGCTCAAAAATGTACTCAATTCTGTCATAATCAGTACCGTAAGCCCATATTTTAGCCGCATCAGTAGCGCCGTTGCCGTTCAGGTTCTCAACACAGGTACTGAAGTATCCGTCCTCAGTATCAACGATCTTATCGTCCTTGTAGAACAGAAGCTTAAACTTTGCGAAGTAATCAAGATTATCAACATTCTGCTTGAAGGTGATATACAGGTCATCGCCAGTCTGATTATACTGCACCATTTCAACGGTGTTACGCTCTCCGGTCATGAAATAGTCCTTCTTTGCCTGAGCATCTGCCTGAATGTTTGCGCTTGATATATCGCCTTCAAATGAGTAACGGAAGAAGTTGTTCTGTCCTGCGGTCAGTACAATATCATCGGAACTCTTTCCCATAACATTGCCGTCAGTTCCATACGCTAAGAGCATAGCGGAAACAGACACATCTTTCTTTGCAAGCACCTTATGAATCACGATAGTAGTGCCGATAGAGTTCTGAAAGCTCAATGTTTCGACAATATCGTAGTATTCGTTGTGTTCATAGGTGTTCTCTGCTTTCTCCTCGGCAGGCTCGTCGGGAGCGCTTGTCTCTGCTTCGGTATCTTCTTCCTTTGCAGTCGTAGTAGCCGTAGTCTTGGGCTTTGCTGTTGTTGTAGCTGCTGTTGTTTCTTTCGGCTTGGAGTATGTGACCGTATCATCGGTAATAACAGCATTTTCGACCTTTTCATAGTTGATTACCCATGAACCTGCCATGTTTTCGATAGTAGTGGTCTTTACGGTCACAGTATCGCCTTCCTTAATATCAGGATTGCGGGTCGATACGAAGTTCAGATGCTCGCCAGCCCATACATTATAGCCGAGCTTTGATTGCGGATGAAATTCTCCTGCAATAAAGCGAACCACCTTACCTTCAAGTTTTTTGCCCTCGTTCAGTGCCGCTTCAAACGACTCTGCATCTCCATAGTCGATCATGACTTCCTCTGCGGAAACATCTTCACTCTGCTGAGTTTCTGCCGACGACGCTGCGGCATCTTCTTTCTGTTCGTTACTGCCGCATCCGCAAAGCGTGAGAGACAGGCACATGACCAGTGCAAATAGGCTTCTCTTGATGTTATTCAGCTTGTTCATAGTAACCCTCCGTTCTTGTTGTGGTTTATGGGGAGTTCGTCCCTCAATCTGATTTTTTGGCTGCCGCCATTCCGAGCAGAAGCACGATAGCATCGTCAACCGGACCCAGGGCAAAGTCGATCGGTGATACGATATACAGGATCACCAAAACGATCAGCATTCCTTTTCCAACATCACTCATGATATTACCTCCTTTGGTAGTGTCGGTGTGCCTTGTGTTTCTTACTGATTACAGTATATCACAGCTTAACCGGAGGTTATAAAAACGGATTCCAAAACAAAAAGCAGGCTCAAAAAGAACCTGCTTTCACATTTATATCTGATTTCGCTTGTCGGGCGATACCTCACGGCAAACGCCCAGTTCCTTGTATGTTTCGTTAATATGGTCTATCTCAGCGACCAGCTCACGGCATCTTGCAGTGATGTTTTCATCACAGTTTCCCATTTCCGTATAGATGTCAAGCAAAATATTCAGCAACTCTGCCTGTTTGTCGATATACGGTATCATATCGGGATACCCCTTGCAAATTTCCACGGCTTCTTCTATCTTATCGGCTGCCGAGCGAAAGTCGTTATGATAAAAATAGCAGTTCGCTGTCGGGATATGGATAATGTCGATCAGCTCCAAGTCTGTCGGAAACACCTGTCTTGCAATACGTTCCGCCTGTTCCGTAAACGACCGTGTTTCCGCAATATCGGGTGAAGCAAGCGTATAATACCAAGCTGCCACCATACAGTAATAGCAATGGTTGTCGGTGTTCTCCTCGATCAGATCGTACACCTTGTCGAGCAGTTCAGCGGCTTCATCGTAATAGTCGGGATAGCTCCGAATCAGAATACTTGCCAGCGAAATGTAGTATTTCGTGAGATACGCTGTGCTGCGAGGATCGGAGGACTGTTCCATTTCCGTGATCGCAAGCTCCATCGTTTTCAGTTCATTCCGAAGCAGCTCTGCTTCTTCCTCATTTTCGGGGTAGTATGCTCCTGCAACTAAAACATCGTAATACCAACCGAGCATATCATAATACAGCGCTGTGATGATATGCCGAGGGTGCTTATCTCTGAAAATATCAGCTTCACGCAGTATTTCCTTGATCTGCACATCATTCGCCATTCCCGCATAAATGTCGATCATCTTCTTGTGATAGTCCATGACAGTCACATCGTCCGCAGACCAAAGCCAGTTCCGCACCGTTTCCGCTATGACAGGGTGCAGACGAATCCTGTTATCATCGTAGAGCCAGCCTTCCGCAGAGAGCTTCGACACTGTTTCGAGCTGAATAGTGGGAAAGAACTTCTCCACAAGGCTCGTTTCCAGACCTCGCACATTCAGAAGAGCAAGGATTTTCAGCGTGAGCCGAGCTGTATTGTCCACGGCACTTGCCTTGAATAAAGCTGAGATAATAGCCGACAGCGTATCGTAAACTTCCTCACCGTCCTTGATATTGCCTATCTTTTCGCCGGAAAAGCGAGAAAAGCCGTTCTCACGGATTAGGTCAAGCGCTGTGTGAATATCGAGCCTGCCTGCTGCAATTTGCCTTGCGATCAGCTCTAAAACAAGCGTATGCCCCTGAATGAGCGTGATGATCTCCTCAAAGCACAGCCGTTCTTCTTTGGTCGGTGTGCGTTCAAGGTTGAACGTCACAAGCCTGAAAAGCTCCGAAGTATCGGCTATCGCACCGACCTCCAACACGGCAAAGCTGTTCTTCGGCGGCTTCTGCCTTGTTGCGATAATAGTCTCATATCCGCAGTCGATGATACGGCTCAAATCTTTGGTCAGCCTGTCTGTGTAGTTGTCAAGGACGAACAGCACCCGTCGCCCGCCGCAGATACGCTTGAAAGCCTTGAGCTTACGGGCAAAGTATTCGTCGAGGGGTTCACCGTCCTGCCGTGACACCGTACTGATCTGCAACTGCACATCATCACAGAAAGTGTGCTGAATATCGCCGTCATATTCAAGGTAAGCGATCACATCATATTCCGTCCGGTATCTTGCGATATAGTTCTTGACGAGCATAGTCTTGCCGATACCACCCACACCAGTCAGATACAGAACATGGTTGGTTTGCAGGCTCTCTGCAATCTGCCTGATCTCCGTGTCTCTGCCCACGAAATCAGGTGATACAGACGGCAGAATAGGAATAATATAATCCTTCTGGTTCAGCAATTCCACAAGCGCACCGAGGAGCTTTGTGACCTCATCAATGGTCTGAAAACGGTTCGTTGCAGAGGAACGTATCATATTTCTGAATAGTCTGGTGAAAAGTGCCTGAATATCGGGGCGCTCAGAGTATTTGTGATATTCACGCTTGCAGTCCTCAAACGGGAATCTGGAAAAGCCCCTATGCTCTGTATCATTGGAATGTCTGCCAATAAGAAGATAAAAGACTATTTCTCCAACAGTATAGATGTCCGCAGCCATGCTTATCTTTGTGGCAGCATACGGATTGAGCTGCTCAGGTGCGGCCCAGTCTCTTGTGTAGGAAAACAGCGTATTACCGCCGTTATTCACATCACGGATACTGTCAAAGTCGATAAATTCCACAAGCTGTGTTATAGTATCATCAGGAGCGTTTTGCACGATAAATATGTTTTCAGGTTTCAGGTCAAGGCAGAGAAATCCCGACTTATGGTAATAGCCTACGGTTTTGGCTATCGTTTTGCAGAGCGCCATATACTGCGGTAATGTCAGCGAATCGAGCTTATCAAGTGTCGTGCCGTTATAACAGGCAACGTCGATATAAGCCGTACCGTTGGCTTCAAAAACATGACTAACAGGCGGAGTCTGATTAGTCAGCACAGACTTCTGCCGTATTGTATTCTGCATATTGCCTGAAGCTATGAAACGCGCCTTGCCGACTTCAATATCATCATTGTCATGGTGAGCGTATTCTTTCAGAATGCACTTTGTCACAAGCTCACCATGACTGCACTGCGCAAGGTAGACGACTGTGTTCGCACCGCTGCCGAGCTGTTCTATGACCGTGTATTGCCTGCCGTCAGCAATAAAGGTGTAGCCGTTGTTTAGCATAGCACCGACCTCCTTTCACCTATATTATATATGAATGTTTCGGATGATTATAAAAATCAATTCCGTCCATTCTGGATAACGCAGTACAGCGTATCAATAGGATCGTAGGAGTTTGCACAATACAGAAGAAGGCAGTCGAACGGGTGACGTACATAGAGTTGGGCAAATCCGCAGGAAATAAGAACACCGTTAAGCTCCTCATAGAAGTCCATAAGGTTTCCACCGATAGTATTCGAATCGGTGTTTTCGGCTTCATAGTAGAAGTTATAGAATTTCAGGAGCATAAGAGTTTTACGCAGTAAATCGTATGAAGCTACATCGCCTTTTATGATCTTGCCGAGCGTAACATCATTCGGGAGTGATTCGGTAAAACGCTTCGGGAGCTTACTGTCCTTGCTTTTCTTACTTGAACCCTGATATTTGACACCGAGCAGAGCTTCAATCGTAAGACTGCCGAGCCGTTCAGGAGACAGTATCCTGTCAGCTTCATATCTCAACAAGATACTCCGCACAGTTTCGATTTCTTCGCTGATAATGCTTTTTGCAAGCTGAAACTGTTGCTCGTTATTATAGCAATGCTCCGACAAATACCGCAGGAATTTTTCGTTATCATCAATGTCCAGTATCGTGGAGATGATCTGCGAAGTCGATGTATGGGCATTTTCCTGAGATACAAATTCCTTAGACTTTTCAAGCAGCTCAGTTACCGCAGAATATGACTTCTTATGGTACAGAGCGTACATAAACACCGCATCTACGCTGCTTTTAACATTGAAAGGCATTGTGAGATAATGCTTCTGAAAGAAAACAGCCGTCTGCTGGAAGTCCATTTCAAGGGCATAACAGAGGTCATAGTGATTACGGCGATTGGTTACACCCGGCGTAGTGCCTTTGATCCACTCCTGCACAGTCCGAGGGCAGGAAAAGCCTAAATCTCCTTATATCGACGTTTAACCTCTGTAAGCATAGGCTCAATATCATCGGCTGCACAGGCAACACCGAGCTGAGTCAGCATTGCTGCCACACCTTCCAATAATACGGGACGAGCTTCAAGCTCCATAGCACGACTGATACCCGAAGCAACATCTTCGGCATTTTCAGGATTGATAGGATCACCGAAACAGGTTACATCGTAAATATATTCAGTAAAATCATCACGCTGAAGCTCTGGTGTGTTATCTCTGCTGATGCTCATTGTTCTATCCTCGCTTTCTTTATGACAAAGCTCCCAGTCAGGCTGAGAGCTATACAACATAATATGTGTGTCTCAATTATACCATTTCTGATGTTATATGTCAATCTATGCACAAAAAAAGAAAGAGTATCTGAAAGCTGATACTCTTTCTGATTATAGCAAAATCGTCTGTTTATCGCACTTTTAGATTGTTCGTAAGGTGTTCGGGTAGGTTCAACCGCCAAAACGGGTACTGGTACGAATGCCTAGAAGAAGCTGATTGTCGTCCATGACCTCGATATTCCGTGGAGACCGGCTGACCTTGAGCAGCGCACCGGAAGAATTATCCGTCAAGGCAATGAAAACAAGCAGGTGCAGATCTTCCGCTATGTCACCAAAGGCACTTTCGATGCATACAGCTACCAGACTTTGAAGAACAAGCAAAAATTTATCTCTCAGATCATGACGAGTAAGACTCCTGCGAGAAAGTGCGAAAATGTGGACCAGCAGGCACTTACATACTCGGAGATCAAGGCACTCTGTACGGACGATGAGCGTATCAAGGAAAAACTGATGCTTGAAAACGATGTAAAGGAGCTAAGGGTACTTGCTGCGGAGTATAGAAACACGGTATTTGAAATGGAGGACAGGATCGCTAAGTTCCCTGGGCAGGAACAGAAACTTACTGCTATTCTTACTGATCTCCATACTGACCGTGAAGCTCTCCGCAAACTCCCGATTGATCCTGAGCGAAAATTGCCCGTATTCAAGATCACCATTGGTGAGACTGAGTACACTGACAGAAAAGAAGCAGCTAAGGCTTTTGAAGCTAAGAAAAACGCTCCGAAGCGAGAAAAGACTTGCTACTTTGAAAGGGCGAAGATGAAGCGTGATGCCGCTGCTGAGATGAGAGCAGCCTACAAAGTCGGCTTCAAGGACGGTGCAACTATGATGTAGAAGATTCAGAACTGATATAATCACAGTATAAGGAAAAGGGCAATGTCCTCCGTGAGTGGAAGGCATTGCCCTTTTTTCCTTTAGAAAAAATCAGTTCAATTGTTCTTGCAGCCATTGAAGGCAATACATATCATCAAATAAAGTGTCTGCTTTGTACTGCTCCCTAAAACTATAATTTCATCATACGATACCCAATACCGATATGTGTTTGTATCAGCGCCTGACTGCTGTCACTCAGCTTTTTTCGCAGGGTAGCCATAAATACACGCAGGGAGGCTTCGCTGTTATCCGCAGGAGTTCCCCATACACTTTGGATAATGTACTTATGTGTCAGCACCTTGCCGACATTCTTGGCAAGCAGGCAAAGCAGCTTGTATTCTATCGGTGTCAAGTGAATTTCTTCATCATCAAGGTGAACACAGCCTGAAACATAGTCTATCCGTAATCTGCCATTGACAAACTCCGTGACCGAGATGTTTTCGGACTTCATAAGCCGCCTTTGTATCACCCTGAGCCTTGCGAGAAGTTCATCAACAGAGAAAGGCTTTGTCAGGTAATCATCTGCACCTTTGTCAAGGGCTGTTATCTTGTCCCTTTCCTCGCTCCTTGCACTGACTATGATGATAGGAACATCGCTCCAAGTGCGTATATGCTCTATCACCTCAACACCGTCAATATCAGGCAGTCCAAGGTCAAGTATGATAATATCAGGCTTATGCGAAGCGCTGAGCATGATCGCTTCATTGCCCCTGACAGCAGTAATAAAGCGATAGTCATTCATTTTAAGAGTAGTTGTAATAAGATTTCTGATAGGCTTGTCATCCTCCACCACCAGAACAAGATATTCATTCATTTAAATCGACCTCTCCTATTGGCAGAGTAAAGCTGACAACTGTACCGTTTGGTATGTTGTCGCTGACAGATATAGTACCGCCGTGTGAAGTAATAATTGACCTGCACAGTGCAAGCCCCAGCCCCAGACTTCTTCTGCTGTCTGAGGAACGGCTGCCGCCCGTATAGAACATATCAAATACTTTTTCTTTTTCTTCATCGGAGATACCAGTGCCGTGATCGGACACGGATATCACAACAGTATGCGCATTTTCTCGGCGCACACTGACGGTAACATCAGAATCCTCGCCACTGTACTTGACAGCATTATCCAGAAGATTGACTATGACCTGTACGATAAGGTTCGCATCTGCCATAACGGGGATTATCTCGTCATACATATCAACAATGATATTTCGCTTTGGGTGAGTGCGTTTGGTGTGTTTGACAGCCTCCTGAACAATGTCATCAAGTATCTCTACCGAGATACTGAGCTGCATTCTGCCGTCCTCAATTCGTGTAGCGTATAAAAGATTTTCCACCATTTCGATAAGCCACATTGATTCGGAATAAATATCCGTGTATATCTGCTGACGTGCTGATTCATCAAGCGTATCGCCGCCGAAAATGAGCGTACTGGCATTGCCTGATATGGAGGTCAGTGGTGTTCTGAGATCATGGGATATGGAACGGAGCATATCAGCTCTAAGCTGTTCATTCTGCGCCAGAAGTGCCGCCTCCTCCTTTTCACGGGCATTCTGCTCGGCGATCAGGATATTGCGTTTCAGCTTATTGGCAAGCGTTCCTGCAATGAACGCTGTAATAAACATCGTCACAAATGTGACAAGATAGCCTGCATCGTGAACTGAAAGAGAAAACTCAGGATAGGTGAAGAAGCAGTTGAAAAGCATTACTCCTACTAATGATGATATCAGGCAGAAATACATCTTCGATGTAAAAATGGATATCACAAGCACAGCAATAATATACAGCATGATAATGTCCGCATCGGCAAGTTGAAATGCTTTGAATGCGTATCCGGCAAGTGTTGCGGCTGTCAGCACCACAATACATATAGCGGAGTCTTTGAACACAGAAAATGCTTTAGAGCTTTTTATAGAATTAGCAGTCATAAGGATCACCCTTGTTATTATAACATATCACTTTTGTGTTCGTCAACATCATCTTCTGACAGGTCGTGTCCACGTCTGCTCTTTTGTATCTCCTCGATGAATTCATCTACTTTTTTCATAATATAAAAACCGTAGAGAAATATTGCTCCAACAGATAGTGCAAGCAGAACATCTCTCACACGATCATCTCCTAGATTCTGAAACACTTCTGGATATCCCGAACCTCACCTATGACAAATGCGATGTCATCAGTTTCAATTACAGTGTCCGGTGAAGGGATAAATACCTCTTCTCCGCGTTTGATCGTCAGAATATTGATCTTGAATTTCTTTCGTATATCGATCTGTGAAAGCGACTTTCCGAACCAGTCCTTCGGTACTTTCAGTTCGTAGATCGAGTAATTGTTATCCAGATGAATAAAGTCGAGTATGCTGTCTGATGCATATTTTGTAGCGATGCGAAGTGCCATCTGCTTCTCAGGATAGACAACCTCATCGGCTCCGTTTTTAAGCAGGAATTTCATTTGTACATCATTTGTCGCACGGGATATGACTTTCTTTGCCCCCAGCTCCTTGAGCAAAGACGTTGTTTCCAAAGAGGACTGAAACCGGCTGCCGAGGGCAACGATACAAACATCATAGTTTCCTACACCAAGCGAACGGAGAAATTCCTCATTGGTGCTGTCACCGATCCTTGCGTTGGTCACATAAGGCAGGATATCGTTGATATGCTTCTCATTTTCATCTACTGCCATGACCTCACACCGAAGCTCCTCCATGCGTCTGGCAATATGACTGCCGAATTGACCTACTCCGATAATTAAAACTGTTTTCATATATAAGACTCCTTACCCTACAGATATTTTTTCAAGCGGTAAGCGTGAATTCTGACTGTCCGCCGACGGCAGAGCTGCATAAATGAGTGTCAGTCCGCCGACTCTCCCGAAAAACATAAGTATCATCAGTATCACACGGGATACAGCAGACAGACCGCTTGTAATGCCGAGTGACAGCCCTACAGTACCGATAGCTGAGCTTGTTTCAAACAGACAGGTCAGCAGCGGTAGATCTTCCACTCTGCTGATAATGACACCGCTTGTAAAGAACAATACAAGATACATAAACAAAACAGCGCCTGCACTGCGGACAGTTTCGTCTGATATTCTTCTTTTGAAGCACTGCACATCATTTCTGCGGCTAAACACTGTGATTGCAGAAAGGAACAGAACAGCAAAAGTCGCTGTTTTCATACCGCCTGCGGTGGAACCTGGAGAACCGCCTATAAGCATAAGAATGACCATAATGGCTGTACCTGATTCATCCATAGCAGCGAGATCAGTTGTGTTAAAGCCTGCGGTTCGTGTTGTGACAGACTGAAACAGTGAATGGATCGTCCGGTCATGGATAGTCTCATGGTCATATTCACAAAAAAAGAAATACAGCGCAGGCAGAACGATCAAGACAGCAGATGTCATCAGTACGACCTTGCTTTGCAGAGAGTAGCGCCTGATCCTGTGCTTGTGTGTTCCGATATCGCCCCAGACGAGAAAGCCGATGCCTCCCGTAATAATTAGCAGCATAATGATGATATTGAGATAGATGTTGCTGTGGTAAAAGGTCAGCGATGAGAACGGTTCTTTTATGCCGAACAGATCAAAACCTGCATTGCAAAAAGCCGATATGCTGTGAAACAAGGAATACCACAGTCCCTTAGCGATACCAAGATCATTGCAGAAAACGGGTGCAAGCAAAGCCGCACCGATCATCTCTATGATAAGTGATGTTTTAAGGATAAAGCCTGTCAGCTTCACAATACCGCCTACCTGCGGTGCGGAGATGGATTCCTGCATCGTACTGCGCTGCCACAGACCGATTTTCCGCCCTGATGCTCTAATGATCGCAAGCCCGACGGTGATAACGCCCATACCTCCGATCTGAATTAGCATCAGAATGACCACCTGCCCAAACAGAGACCAGTATGTAGCAGTATCCTTTACAACAAGCCCAGTCACACAGGTAGCTGAAACGGCTGTGAACATTGCATCAGGGAATGAAGTCACACACCGCTGCCTTGATGAGATAGGCAGCATCAGAAGCAGCGTACCTACCAGAATTAGGCAAAAGAAGCTGATAATGATGACCCGAAATGAAGTCATATGAGTTCTGTTTTTTACTCTATTTTTATGTAACATCGTACACCTCTCGTTCAAATTATAGCTTTATTATATCACATGAGCGGTTAAAGTGCTGTTAAGATTACGGTTACGGCGTTAAGATTTCGTTAAGGCACAATATTGATGTGTGCCGCTTGCCCGTAGTCTATTAGAACACCTGCAAACCGTTCCACACAAGTCCGTATCATCATTATGGCGCGCGCCACAATGACAGCATACCCTTTTGAAACTGAATAACTCACAAAGGCCTGCGATTTGCTCACACAAGCACTTCTCAGGTCTTTTCTTTTCAGGCGGTTGGTTTTCCGCTCCGCAGGCTCGGACGGCTCTGAGGGGCGTTTCCGTTCGTCTGAAAGCACTGTCAAGCCGAGGTCATCGCCAATGCTCTTGGCGGAGAAGCAGAAACAGAAGAGAATGAGGACACTAATAAAAAAACAGGCTCTCGATACAAGAACCTGTTCTCCTGGTGCCGGTGACCGGGGTCGAACCGGTACGGTATCGCTACCATCGGATTTTGAGTCCGACACGTCTGCCAATTCCATCACACCGGCACATAACATTATGATTATAGCATACTTTTTTCATTTTGTCAAGCAAACTGCAAGTAAATTCTGCATTTACTGGTTTGTATATTTTCAACATAAAACACATTTGACGACTCTTGACTTTTGGAGAATTTTATGATATAATTAAAAACAAGGCAGTAAAGAAATTATTTTCTCCGTCATCGGCAATTACGGAACTGCTGCCGCAAAATAATCGGGAGGGATCTATCGTGAATATAAATGAAATGACAGTGCTTATATGCGACGATTCTATGTTCGCTCGCAAAAAGCTCAGTATGTCTATTTCTGGATTTGGAGTAAAAGCCGTTTATGAAGCAGCCGACGGTGAGGAAGCTGTCAGCAAATATAAGGAGTTCAAGCCTGACGTGGTTTTCATGGATATCATCATGCCAAAGGTAACAGGTATTGAAGCCCTCAAACAGATAATAGCAGAAGACCCTGACGCTAAGGTGATAATGGCTTCTTCTGTTGGTACTCAGAGCCATTTGAAAGACGCTCTTAAGTCGGGAGCTGTGGACTTTTTGCAGAAACCTATAGCTGATAATGACGCTCTTAATGTCCTTGAGAACGTTGCAAAGGGGGTACTGTAAATGTTTGCGCAGTTTTTTGGAGGCTACCTCTTTAACCATAAGCTTTGTACCGCTGAGGATCTTACTCAGGCTTTCGAGGCTAAAAAGCATACAAGACTTCGCCTTGGCGTTCTCGCTATAAACGCTGGTCTTATGACAGCCGAGCAGGTGGAGCACGTCAATATCACTCAGCAGAGTGTCGATAAACGTTTTGGCGACCTTGCCGTGGAGCTTGGCTATGTTACCGCTGACGACGTTGAAAAGCTTCTCGCTCAGCAGCCTACAGATTACCTTCTCCTGGGTCAGACCCTTGTTAATAACGGTGCTCTTACCAATGCTGAGTTTGAAAAGGCACTTAAAGACTATAAGGCTGAAAATCAGATAACCGACGATATTTCAGACAATCAAACAGAAACTCTACATAACCTTATCAATGAGTTCTATCATTTTGACAATGATGAAAATGCTCGTATCTGTACTGATTATGTTACTTTGCTTTTCAAAAATCTTATCAGATTTATCGGTGACGATTTCACTCCTATGGAAGCGTCAGTTATAAAGAATTTTGCAGCAGAACATATCGTTATCCAAAAAATAAATGGAAAGTATAACGCTGAGGCTTGCATTGCCACAGATTCAAAGACATATATGGCTTTCGCTGAGAGGTTTGCCAAAGAGAGCTTCACGGAGGTCGATGACTTTGTAAACGCTACAGCAGGCGAATTTCTGAACGTAAACGACGGTCTGTTCGTTGTAAATGAGTCAAACGAGCATGGCGTTGAACTTACACTCACACCGCAGGAATTTTTGGAAAATGGTGAGCTTGCCCTGTCAGGCACTGCATTCTGTATCCCGGTGAACTATCCGTTTGGCAAGCTGAATTTCATCATTGCCACCTGATATAATTTTACAAGCACATAATATCCGCCGCTGTCCAGCTTTGTTCAGCGGCGTTGATGTTCTTTGCCTTTTTTTATAACTTTTTTTCAAAAACACTTGAAATTTCATTGGAAGTATGTTATAATAGTAAGGTAACAAAAGTTAGATTGATATGATTCAGTTATTGTTCCTCATCAATCCGAGATATAGGTGTGCGGGTCCTGTGCAATGAAACGCTGTGAACCATGTCAGGCGGGGAACCGAGCAGCATTAAGCGGTTTGTTTCGTGTGTCACAGTTCCGCCCGCACGCCCATATGTCGGATTGATTTTTTTATTTTCTTGATTGGAGTGAGAGTTTTGTATCAGGCATTGTACAGAAAATGGCGTCCAATGTCATTTGACGATGTTGTTTCACAACCGCATATTACAACTACTCTCAAAAATCAGATAAAAAGCGGCAAGACCGCTCATGCCTATCTTTTTACAGGCTCGAGAGGTACGGGAAAGACCACCTGCGCAAGAATTTTTGCAAAGGCTATCAATTGCCTTGACCCACATGACGGTGAGCCATGCCTTGAATGTGAGATATGCAAAGACGCTGACAACGGCACTCTTTCCGATATTATCGAGATTGACGCTGCTTCAAATTCTAAAGTAGACGATATCAGAGAACTGCGTGAAGGCGTTGTCTATACTCCTGAAAGGTGTAAATATAAGGTATATATCATAGATGAGGTGCATATGCTTTCCGCGGGCGCATTCAATGCCCTGCTGAAAACTATGGAAGAACCTCCTCCGCATGTGAAGTTTATTCTTGCCACTACGGAGATACATAAAGTTCCTGCAACTATCGTGTCGAGATGCCAGCATTTCGACTTTCACAGGATAAGAAACGAGGATATTGTTTCAAGGCTTATGTATATTGCTTCTCAGGAGGGCTTTACCCTCCACGAAGATGCCGCAGGCATGATAGCAAGGCTTTCTGACGGTGGTATGCGTGACGCACTTTCTCTTTTAGACCAGTGCGTTGCCTATGAAAATGACATCACCCTTGACGTTGTGTCCTCAGCTTCCGGCATTGCAGGACGTGATTATCTTTTTGATATTCTCGAAAAGATAGCCGAAAAGGACGCCGCAGGCGCACTCAGAGTCGTTGACAAGCTTTATGATATGTCAAAAGATCTGAAAGTCTTGGCAGGCGAACTGCTCGCTCAGATGAGAAATGTCATGATAATCAAAACTATCGACAACAACAAGGATCTTATAACTTGTCTGCCTGACGAGTATGAAAGACTTAAAGCCCTTGCAGAACGCATGAAGCTGGACGAGATACTCGGGGATATAAATACTTTGCAGGAGTGCAGCGAGCGTTTTGCAAAAAGCACATCAAAGCGTATCGAGCTTGAAATGTGTATCATAAAGCTGTGCGGAGCTGCTCAAAAAGCAGGTGCAACTGTGCAGGCTGTATCAGGCAATGCTGAGATCACAGTGCTTCTTAATAGAATAACTCAACTTGAGAATGCACTAAAAAATGGTGCCGTTTTGCAGACTCAACCGCAGATCGCCACACCAGTTCAGCAGGAACAAGCTCCACCACCAAAACCTTTTGACCCGGATTTCAAGAAAATGAAAGCAAGCGACTTCAAACTTGTGCAGACTTGGGACAACATTGTAGAGCAGGTCAAGCAGACAAATCCTGCCATAGGCTGTTTCTTAGTCAATTCAAAGGCTTATATGTGTCAGAATGTGTTGCTTATGATAGTACACAATGACTTTTATCTCAAAAAGTTCAAAGCAAGCGGCGATGCTACGGTGCTTAATGAGATACTGAAAAATAATTTCGGACAAAACTTCACTATCAAAGTCAAATCAGCCAAAAATGTCGCACCTGAGGATACGGAAAATCCTATAAATCAGTTGCTTGACAAAGCGAAAAAACTTGATATTGAAGTTGATATAAAAAAATAATTTTGAATATAAGGAGTTTTTAAAATGAAAGCAAGACTTCCACAGGGAATGGGCAAGGGTCCTTCCAATAACATGAATCAGATGCTCAAGCAGGCTCAGAAAATGCAGGACGAGATCACAGCTCTTCAGGCAGACCTTGAGCAGAGAGAGTTCACAGGTACAGCAGGCGGCGGAGTTGTTGAGGTAACTATCAACGGCAAGAGAAACGTACTTAAGCTTGATATCAAGCCTGAGGTAGTTGATCCAGAGGACGTTGAAACACTTCAGGATCTCGTTATGGCAGCTTTCAATCAGGCTGTTGCTAACCTCGATGAAGTAAGCGACACTGAAATGCAGAAACTCACAGGCGGAGTATCATTCCCAGGTCTGTTTTAATGGCTGAGTCAAACGCACTGCCTTTGGTACTTCTGGCAGAGCAATTTGCAAAGCTCCCTGGTATAGGCATGAAGTCCGCACAGCGCCTTGCCTACTATGTTATGTCCATGACAGACGAGGACGCATCGGCTTTTGCAGCGGCTATCACTAATGCCCACAAAAGCGTTCATCTTTGCAGTGTTTGCCAGAACTTTACTGACAAGCCAAAGTGCCCTATCTGTGCCGACCCAAGACGTGACCACACAACGGTCTGCGTAGTAGAAGACCCAAAGGATATAGCCGCTTTCGAGCGTACTAAGGAGTACAAAGGCGTTTACCATGTTTTGCATGGACTTCTCTCCCCTATGGACGACATTTCCCCTGACAAGCTTAAAATAAAAGAACTGCTTGCGAGGATAGAGCCTGAGAATGTTAAAGAAGTCATTATGGCTACTAATCCTACAGTTAATGGCGAAGCTACGGCAATTTACATTTCAAGGCTGCTGAAACCCCTCGGTGTAAAGGTCACACGTTTGGCGTTCGGTCTACCCGTTGGCGGAGTGCTTGAATATGCTGATGAAGTGACGCTTTACAAGGCTTTGGAAAATCGAAACGAAATATAAGGAAAACCTCCCCGAACTATTCGGAGAGGTTTTTTTTACGTCTAAGATTTTTGAAAAATTCCGTCAGTGTATCTGCACACCGCTCTTGCAGTATACCACCTGTGCAAAGAGGTTTGTGATTATAGGGTAGCTCAAAAAGATTTACCACCGACCCGCAAGAACCAGCCTTTTTGTCATACGCACCGAAAACCACACGCTCAATTCGAGAATTTATTATCGCACCCGTACACATAGGACAAGGCTCGAGAGTAACAAAAAGCTCACAACCCATAAGCCGCCAGCCGCCAAGATTGCGACTCGCTTCCTCAATAGCCACAAGCTCGGCATGAGTCAAAGGGGAACGCCCATACTCACGACGATTGAATCCCCTGCCGATTATTTCACCGCTGGAACGCTTCACAACTATCGCACCCACAGGTACTTCCCCCTGCTCTGCGGCAATTTCCGCAAGCTCCAACGCTTTTTTCATGTAAAGCTCATCTCTCGTCATATTATCCTCGCACACACAAACATGGTCACAAGAATTGCAGCTATCCACACTGCGATCGAGTTAGTTGCAATGAAAGATTTAACTCGCTTTGACATCGTCATAAAAGAATTATCATTTTCAATGTTGAATGTCCAGTCACCAAAGCTTGTAAGCTTAGAGTACATCACAAGTGATACACCAACGATCACTGTACAAATTATGACTTCTGCTATTTTGGCATAAGGAAGATCATAGAGAACAATGTAACTTAATACAAAATTCGTGATGTGGGCGCAAATACTCATTGAAATTGCAGTAAAAACCGAGCCTGTTCGTATAGTAAAAAGTCCAAGAACTGCAGTGCAGCACACAACAAAAGGCAGATATGTAATATCATAGTAGCACAAACCGTTCACAACAGCAGTGATCATAATAGCGAAGGTGTCACCAAATTGACGAAAAGTCTGCAAAAAAACTCCTCGAAATACTATCTCTTGCATTATAGGAACAATGATCGCAAAGAAAGCAAAAGAAACAAGAGCAACAACAGGATCCTCAGAGAATACAAAAATAGAATATATCCCGTCTAAATGCACAGCTGAAAACAGCAGACTAAGGATATATTGTCCAACTCTGCCCACAACGATTATGACCATCATAATTACCACTGCAGTTCCACGCATTTTTTCGTAGCCCTTTGAATTTGCAAAAACGACTTTATTAGGGATCTTAGTAACGATCTTAAAAATAAGACCAGGCACAACAAACTTTGCAGCAAACAACAGACCTAAAATGAAAGTCATTCCAACACCATATCTGCCATATCCGCCATCTGTTTGAGAAAAATACACAAATGTACCAGTTGTATCCGGCGCGTATTTATTCACTATAAAATAGTTAAGAAAATCAATAGCAAGCATTACCACAAGACAAATGCCCAACAAACTACAGCATTTTAACATAGAGATCCTCTCAGCTACCTCTGCCTTATGAGGCACAAAACCCTCGCCATCAATGTATGAGTGTTCTCTTGTATCATGTATAAACTGGAATCCAAAAGAATTCTGAGGATTTGAACGCCACTTTGCAAACGACTTCTTATAATCATCACTCTGATTTTGATAAGTTGTATCCTGAGCAACGTCAATCATATAATCTTTAGTATTTGTATCGTTCAAATTCTCACCTCCATTATACTAATTATAGCATATCACCGTACTTTTTTAAAGCATACAAATATCATTTAACTTATTATTCATAATATTTTAAGACAAAAAAAGATCGGATACATATTGTACCCGATCTTTATATAGCGAACTAAAAATTAGTCTCTAACAGCTGTAACGACGCCAGAACCTACTGTTCTACCACCCTCACGGATAGCGAAACGAAGTCCCTCTTCGATAGCGATTGGAGTGATAAGCTCAACATCCATCTCTACGTTATCGCCAGGCATGCACATTTCCTTATCAGCAGGAAGTGTGATAACGCCAGTAACGTCTGTTGTTCTGAAATAGAACTGTGGTCTGTAGTTGTTGAAGAATGGAGTATGACGGCCGCCCTCTTCCTTCTTCAGAACGTAAACCTGACCTGAGAACTTTGTGTATGGGTGAATGGAACCTGGCTTACAAAGAACCTGGCCTCTCTGAATGTCAGATCTCTGGATACCACGGAGAAGTGCACCGATGTTATCGCCTGCCTCAGCGTAGTCAAGGATCTTTCTGAACATCTCGATACCTGTTACAACAGTCTTTGGTCTCTCAGTTGAAAGTCCGAGGATCTCAACTTCGTCACCAGTCTTGAGCTGACCTCTTTCAACTCTACCAGTAGCAACTGTACCACGGCCTGTGATTGTGAATACGTCCTCAACAGGCATCAGGAATGGAAGATCAGACTTTCTGTCTGGTGTTGGGATGAATGTGTCAACAGCGTCCATAAGGTCAAGGATTGGCTTGTAAGCTGGATCTGAAAGATCATCTGGAGCTTCAAGAGCTGCAAGAGCTGAACCCTTGATGATTGGAGTCTCATCGCCAGGGAAATCGTACTTGTCGAGGAGCTCTCTGATATCCATCTCAACGAGATCGAGAAGCTCTTCATCGTCAACCTGGTCAGCCTTGTTCATGAAAACAACGATAGCTGGAACGCCTACCTGTCTAGCAAGGAGAAGGTGCTCTCTTGTCTGAGCCATAGGACCATCAGAAGCAGCAACTACGAGGATAGCGCCGTCCATCTGAGCAGCACCAGTGATCATGTTCTTTACATAGTCAGCGTGGCCTGGGCAGTCAACGTGAGCATAGTGACGGTTCTTTGTCTCATACTCAACGTGAGCTGTGTTGATTGTAATTCCTCTCTCTCTCTCCTCTGGAGCTGAGTCGATGTTGTTGTAATCCTTCTTCTCAGCAAGACCTTCAAGAGCAAGAGTCTTTGTGATAGCAGCAGTAAGAGTTGTCTTACCGTGGTCAACGTGACCGATTGTACCAATGTTAACGTGTGGTTTGGTTCTTTCGAAATGTGCCTTTGCCATAGGAATTTTCCTCCTTAAAATTTAATAGTTTCCGATTTAACATACCGTAGTATAATTATATCAAATAAAAAGCAAATTTGCAATAGAAAAAACAGAAAATTTTCCGCAAATTTATTAGTCCTTGTTTCTTGAAGCCATGATCTTCTCAGAGATAGACTTTGGTACCTGAATGTAGCTGTCAGGCTCCATTGTGTACTGTCCACGACCCTGTGTCTTAGAACGCAGGTCATTTGAGTAACCAAACATTTCAGACAGTGGAACGAGAGCGTCTACCTGAACAGCACCAGTTCTCTGCTCCTGACCGAGGATCTGTCCACGACGGGAGTTGAGGTCGCCTATAACTGTTCCGAGATAATCATCAGGAGCGATAACGCAAACCTTCATGATAGGCTCAAGAATGATTGGTGAAGCCTTTCTCATAGCCTCCTTGAACGCCATAGAACCGGCGATCTTAAATGCCATTTCAGAAGAGTCGACTTCATGATAAGATCCATCGTACAGCTCAACCTTAACGTCAACTACCTGGAAGCCAGCGAGAACACCGTTCTCCATAGCGCCCCTGATACCTGCGTCAACTGCAGGAATGTATTCCTTAGGAATAGCACCGCCGACAACCTTGTTGATGAACTCATAGCCCTTACCGGACTCGTTTGGCTCAACGTTGATCTTAACGTGACCGTACTGACCCTTACCACCTGACTGCTTAGCGTACTTGTAATCAACGCTTGCAGGAGCAGTGATTGTTTCCTTATATGAAACCTGAGGAGCACCGACATTTGCCTCTACCTTGAACTCACGGAGAAGTCTGTCTACGATGATCTCAAGGTGCAGCTCGCCCATTCCGGCGATAATTGTCTGACCTGTTTCCTCAGAAGTATAAGTTCTGAATGTTGGGTCCTCTTCAGCAAGCTTTGCAAGAGCGATACCCATCTTTTCCTGACCTGCCTTAGTCTTAGGCTCAATAGCGAGCTGGATAACAGGCTCAGGGAATTCCATTGACTCAAGAAGTACAGGGTGCTCTTCATCACAAAGAGTGTCACCTGTTGTTGTGTTCTTCAGACCGATAGCGGCACCGATATCACCAGCGTAGATAGTATCGATATCCTTTCTAGCGTTAGAGTGCATCTGAACGATTCTTCCGATTCTCTCGTCCTTATCCTTAGTGGAGTTATAAACTGTAGAACCGGCTGTCAGAACACCTGAATAAACTCTGAAGTAGCAGAGCTTACCAACGAATGGGTCTGTAGCGATCTTGAATGCGAGAGCAGCGAATGGCTGATCGTCGCCTGAAATTCTCTCAACTTCCTCACCAGTATTTACGTCAGTACCCTTGATGTGTGGTACGTCAATAGGTGAAGGCATATAATCTACAATAGCGTCAAGAAGCTTCTGAACGCCCTTGTTTCTGTATGAAGTTCCGCAGGTAACAGGTACCATTGTGTTAGCGATAGTACTCTTTCTGATTACCTTCTTCATCTCGTCGATAGTGATCTCTTCGTCTGCGAAATACTTCTCAGCGAGATCGTCATCAACTTCTGCAAGATGCTCGATAAGGTCAGCGTGATACTGTTCAGCCTTTTCCTTAAGGTCCTCAGGAATCTCTTCCTGACGGATATCCTTTCCAAGGTCATCATAGTATACATAAGCCTTCATTTCGAGCAGATCGACGATACCCTTGAAGTCGTCCTCAGCACCGATAGGGAGCTGGATAGGAACGGCGTTACAATGAAGTCTTTCATGGAGCATATTCAAAACGTTGTAGAAGTTTGCACCCATGATATCCATCTTGTTGACATATACCATTCTTGGTACCTGATAGTTATCAGCCTGTCTCCAAACTGTTTCAGTCTGAGGCTCAACACCACCCTTAGCACAAAGAACTGTTACAGAACCGTCGAGTACACGAAGTGAACGCTCAACCTCAACTGTAAAGTCAACGTGGCCCGGAGTATCTATAATGTTAAGTCTGTGACCCTTCCAGTAGCAAGTAGTAGCAGCAGAAGTAATTGTGATACCTCTCTCCTTCTCCTGTGCCATCCAGTCCATTGTAGATGCACCGTCGTGTGTTTCACCGATCTTATAGTTTACACCGGTATAAAACAGGATACGCTCTGTAGTAGTAGTCTTGCCGGCGTCGATGTGTGCCATGATACCGATATTACGGTAATCCTGCAATTTACATTCTCTTGCCATATATATCCTCCTTTATACCTCTTACCATCTGTAATGAGCGAAAGCCTTGTTAGCTTCAGCCATCTTATGAGTTTCGTCACGCTTCTTGCATGAACCGCCAACGCCGTTAAGAGCGTCGAGGATCTCTGCTGCGAGTCTCTCTCTCATTGTATCCTCGTTTCTCTCACGAGAATACTTTGTTATCCATCTCAGACCAAGTGTCTGTCTTCTGTCAGGACGAACCTCCATTGGTACCTGGTAAGTCGCACCGCCTACACGGCGAGCCTTGACCTCCAGCTCAGGCATGATGTTATCCATAGCCTCCTGGAATACTTCAAGAGCAGGTCTGCCTGTCTTTTCTTCGACAATTTCAAATGCTCCGTAAACGATCTTCTGGGCAACACCCTTCTTACCGTCAAGCATGATGTTGTTTACAAGACGTGTAACAAGCTTAGAATTGTATACTGGGTCCTGGAGCACGTCTCTCTTTGTAACTCTACCTCTTCTTGGCACTTTAATTCCCTCCTTCACAAATAATGAATTCACAGGTACTCGCTCTGTAACCACGGCACACAGCCGTTTTACAGCCCCGTCAGTTCCTTGTAGAGTCAACTAATATATATTAATCACTCCACATAAACTGTGGTCTTCGCAATATGCGACAATGAGTTATTACCTTGTTACTAAAATGAGCTTTTCAGTTTTTGATTACTTGGCTGCTCCTGCCTTTGGCTTCTTAGCGCCATACTTGGATCTCGCCTGCATTCTCTTAGCAACGCCCTGAGCGTCGAGAGTGCCTCTGATGATGTGATATCTTACACCAGGGAGGTCCTTAACACGTCCGCCTCTGATAAGAACAACGGAGTGCTCCTGAAGATTGTGTCCGATACCAGGGATATAAGCTGTAACTTCGTTTCCGTTTGTGAGCTTAACTCTGGCAACCTTTCTCATAGCTGAGTTTGGCTTTTTAGGTGTAGCAGTTCTTACTACTGTGCAAACGCCACGCTTCTGTGGGCAGCTCTGATCGATAACTACCTTCTTCTTTGAGTTGAAACCCTTCTGAAGAGCAGGAGCTGTAGACTTGTCTGCAAGGACATTTCTTCCTTTTCTTACTAACTGGTTAAAGGTTGGCATATTTTCTCTCCTTTCATAGATTTGATACTATACGCTGATATACAATACATCAGCACACCTTGATATTATACACTATTCTCCGTCTCTTGTCAAGCACTTTTTCTTGACTTTTTTAACTTTTTGAAAATTGCAGTTAAATTTTCTGTCAAAAGCTATAAAAAGCACAGGGCAGCGGCTTTTCACGCCCTGCCCTGCAAATTATTCCTCATTCCGCCTTGCTGTCTGTATCTAAAATTTCTCCTTTATCCGCCACTTCGACCTCTGTCTCGCTGAATCTATGATAAGTTATAACACAATCGCTGTCGTCAGTCTTGTCCGAATAGGTTATATCGTTTTGTACTTCGTTGATATAAAGTTTCAGATCATCACTAAAATAGGTGTTTGCACCCGTTGCAAATTTAATTGCAACGAGCCATTCATTTTCATCAAAGAAGTAATTTCTGTTTTTCTTTACCGTAGCACTTTGGAAACCATACAATTCATTATTAGTATCTTCCTGCTCCACAATATCCTTATAATTGGAAGTTATACTGAAATATCTTCCGTCCACCTTGATAATTATGCCTTCCTTTGACCCTCCTGCTGTGGAAACGTTTATGGCTTTACCCTTTTGAATTGGTGTTATTATCAGCGGATAGATAATATCCCTTTCGTAATTGTCAGCATCATAATTGATATGCTTAACAGAATTTACCAACGTATCAATTTTAAATCCCCAGTCCTTTTCAACAGGATTTAGCACAATGCTGAAGTCGTCAGCTTGCAGTATCATATCTTCGTACATATGCTGTACACTATCAAGAATGAGCTTATCAAGCTTTTCCTTGCCTGTGTCCTTTGAACTGTCGATATCATAAGCATAGGCTATTGATGATCTCAGTGAATAATAGAAGTCTGTTCCAAAGCTGTCGCCACCGACCGTTTCGTCAAGACCTGTTGCGATCTCATCCGAGTTCCAATTACTCAGATTATCGCAGTTTATGCCGACTGCGATTTTTTCGCCCACTTTCAGTTCGTCCATATAAGCAAACTTCCCTGTGGTAACATCTTTCGCTCTGAAATCAAGTTTAAACGCAGCGTAAGAGTGGTATTTCAGGTATTCATATTCATTCACAGTAACATAGTCGATCAATTCGCTCTTTTCAGAGGTGTATTTCTCAACATATATCTTATCGACAAAAAGATATCCCGTTCCGTCCGAGCCGCAGCCTGCATACATTCCGACCGCCGTTATCTCTTTGTCTTTAACGACCTGCTTAAGCGCATTTTGTGCCTGTTCTAAATCAGCCGTAAGCTCAGTGCTGTCAAGGCTTTCCGAACTGTCTATACTTGGCTGCTGCATACCGACATTGATCTTATGCTCATCACCGCTGCGATAAAGGGTCAGCGCACCGCCCACCACCAGAAGCAAAGCCGCAAGCACCGCACCTGCAAGCTGAAAGCCTGTAAGTTTTGTTTTATTTTTCTCTGTAGGCTTGTCATACATAAGCACACTCTCCTTCCAATCCGAAGGAGTTTTTATACAGTAAAAAGCATTTATCTTTTTCATTTGCTGCCCCTTTCTGTGATATCCTCATTGCAAACTATACCTTTAGTCAATGTTATGCTGAAAGTCCAGCCCCTACATAATAGTTTTTACCTCTTTTGTAGGGGAGCGGCTCAATTTCTGTTTCACAGAAATGCGACGTCCCGATACTTTATGTCTTTATTGACATTCATATAGTTCACAACATTATCATATCCTTCAGTTGTTCTCTTCCACGTTTGAGATGTGTTTTTATCGTGTTTTCCTTGATATTTGTCAGCTCAGCTATCTCCTGCACTGACAGCTCCTCAAAGTAATAAAGATAAATACTATCTCTATATTTTGGGGGAAGTCTGAAAATAAGGTCAAGTATCTCTATGTCGCTGCCGTCCTTTGAGAAAGACGTTATGCTGTTCAGATCGACTGTGTTTTTCCTCAAACGATACCGCAAAACACTCCGGCATTCGTTAAGAGCCACTCTGATGAGCCACGCTTTCGGGTTTGGCAGACTGCCTTTTTTCATCTGCTTGAAAAGCTTGAAGAACACGTTCTGATAGCAGTCCTCAGCGTCGGAAAAATTTCCCGTGTGCACCACGCAAAGCCTTGTTACCATATCCGAATACTCCTCTACAAGTTGGCGGTATTCGCTTTCGGTCATATTCTTCATGCTTTCACTTCCCTTCATATACTAAAACGCCGTGGCAGGCAAAAAGGTTTCATACAAAATAAAAAAATCAGCCCGCATGAATGAACCATGCAGGCTGATATAAAAGTCATTAGTACAACGGTGTTTCTGCGGTATTATGGTTAGCCGCACTCTCATTCTTGACCACCTGAACGTTGTTGTAAACGTCCATACCGGTGCCGGCAGGAATGAGCTTACCGATAATAACATTTTCCTTAAGACCCATGAGCTTATCGGTCTTGCCTCTGATAGCAGCGTCTGTAAGAGCCTTAGTTGTCTCCTGGAACGATGCAGCTGAAAGGAATGAATCCGAGTAGCTTGATGCCTTTGTGATACCCTGAAGAACAGGAACAGTTGTGATAAGTCTAGCGTTCTCGTCGCCTGCGTCGATCTGAGCCTGTATCTCCTCGTTGAGTCTTGCGACCTCTCCTCTGTCGATAAGTGAACCAGGGAGCAGATAGCTTGAACCGGAGTCGTCGATCTTGACCTTTCTCATCATCTGACGAACGATAACTTCGATGTGCTTATCGTTGATATCAACACCCTGCAAACGGTAAACCTTCTGAACTTCGGTGATGATATAGTTCTGAACAGCCTTAGGACCATTAACTGCAAGGATATCAGCTGGGTTGATAGAACCCTCTGTGAGCGGCTCACCGGCTGTAACAGCCTGTCCCTCACGAACTCTTATCTTGTAGCCGTATGGTATAGCATAAGACTCCTGCTCAGGATTTTCAGTGTCCTCACTTGTAACAGTGATCTGCTTGGTCTTCTTGACCTCCTCGATCCTAACTACGCCGTCAATTCTTGTGATGATAGCAGCACCCTTAGGACGTCTGCTCTCAAACAGTTCCTCGACTCTAGGAAGACCCTGTGTGATATCTTCCGCAGATGCGATACCACCTGTGTGGAAGGTTCTCATTGTAAGCTGTGTACCAGGCTCACCGATAGACTGAGCGGAGATTACGCCGACAGCCTCGCCGACCTGTACGATATTGCCGTTTGCAAGGTTAGCACCGTAGCACTTAGCACAAACGCCATGCTTAGCCTGGCACTGAAGAACCGATCTGATAGAGATAGAATCCTTGCCCTCAGCCTCAAGTGCTGCAACGATCCTCTCAGCGTCATGAACGTTGATGAGCTTGTTTCTTGAGCAGATCATCTCGCCTGTCTTAGGATCCTTGAGATCCTCAACAAGGTATCTGCCCACAAGTCTTTCGCTGAGAGGCTCGATCATTTCGTTGCCGTTCTTAATGTCGAATATCTCGATACCAACGTGAGTACCGCAGTCCTCCTGACGAATGATAACGTCCTGAGAAACGTCAACAAGACGTCTTGTAAGGTAACCTGAGTCAGCTGTACGCAGAGCAGTATCGGCAAGTCCCTTTCTCGCACCTCTGGAAGAAATGAAGTATTCCAGAATATTAAGACCTTCACGGTAGTTAGCTCTGATAGGCATCTCGATAGTTGAACCTGATGTGTTGGCGATAAGTCCACGCATACCTGCCAGCTGTCTGATCTGGTTGATAGAACCACGGGCACCTGAGTCAGCCATCATGTTGATTGGGTTATATGGGTCAAGGTTAGCTTTCAGAGCCTCTGTAACTTCGTCTGTAGCGTTGTTCCAGATCTCGATGAACTTCTTTGACTTCTCTTCTCTTGAGATATAACCTCTCTTGTACTGCTTGTCTATCTTATCTACAAGACCGTCAGCCTTAGCAAGGATATCCTTCTTAGCCTCAGGGATAGATGCGTCGCAAACAGCAACTGTAATAGCAGACTTTGTAGAATACTTATAACCAAGGCTCTTGATGTTGTCGAGCACCTCAGAAGTAGTAGTCGTACCATGTTTCTGTATACATTTATCAATGATATCAGAAAGCTGCTTTTTCTTTACGAGGAATGATATCTCAAGATCAAACTGCTTTTCTGAATTTGTTCTGTCAACAAAGCCAAGGTTCTGAGGAATGATAGAGTTGAAGATAAGTCTGCCGACTGTAGCGTCTATCACCTTTGATACCTGCTTGTCGCCTATCTGCTTGGTAATTCTTACCTTGATAGCAGCGTGAAGTGAAACGATGTGCTGATCGTAAGCCATAAGAGCCTCGTTCACATCTCTGAACACCTTGCCCTCGCCAGGCTCGCCGTCCTTCTTCAGTGTCAGGTAGTAAGAACCAAGTATCATATCCTGTGTAGGAACTGCAACCGGACGTCCGTCAGAAGGTTTCAACAGGTTGTTTGCAGCCAGCATAAGGAATCTTGCCTCAGCCTGAGCCTCAGCAGATATAGGCAGGTGAACAGCCATCTGGTCACCGTCGAAGTCGGCGTTGAACGCTGTACAAACCAGTGGGTGGAGCTTGATAGCTCTGCCCTCGACAAGGATAGGCTCGAATGCCTGAATACCAAGTCTGTGAAGTGTAGGAGCACGGTTGAGCATTACAGGGTGACCCTGAATAACGTTTTCAAGAGCGTCCCAAACCTCAGGCTCAGCTCTGTCTACCTTTTTCCTTGCGGACTTGATGTTGATAGTAGGATTGGTGTCAACAAGTCTTTTCATAACGAAAGGCTTGAACAGCTCAAGAGCCATTTCCTTTGGCAGACCGCACTGATACATCTTAAGCTCAGGGCCTACGACGATAACAGAACGTCCTGAATAGTCAACACGCTTACCAAGAAGGTTCTGTCTGAAACGTCCCTGCTTACCTTTGAGCATATCTGAAAGTGACTTGTATGCTCTGTTGTTAGGACCTGTAACAGGTCTGCCGTGTCTGCCGTTGTCGATAAGTGCGTCAACAGCTTCCTGAAGCATTCTCTTTTCGTTTCTAACGATGATGTCAGGTGCTTCAAGCTCCAGCATTTTCTTAAGACGGTTATTTCTGTTGATAACACGTCTGTAAAGGTCATTAAGGTCACTGGTTGCGTATCTTCCGCCGTCCAGCAGTACCATAGGTCTGATATCAGGTGGTATAACAGGTATAGCCTCCAGTATCATCCACTCAGGTCTGTTGCCTGATGTTCTGAAAGCCTCAACGATCTCAAGTCTTTTCAGAAGCTTGATACGCTTCTGACCTGCAGGAAGATCCTTCAGCTCAGTTTTAAGCTCTTCTGAAAGCTTATCGAGGTCGATCTCTTCAAGAAGCTCCTTGATAGCCTCAGCGCCCATGCCGGCTCTGAACTCGTCCTCGTCATACTTTTCCTGCATTTCGCTATAATCCTTTTCAGTAAGGAGCTGACCCTTGATAAGCTCAGTGTTACCTGGATCTATAACGATGTATTTTGTGAAGTAAAGAACTTCTTCAAGTCTTTTCTGTGATATTTCAAGCATCTGTCCTATTCTCGACGGAGTTCCCTTGAAATACCAAATATGAGAAACAGGTGCAGCAAGCTCGATGTGACCCATTCTCTCTCTACGAACCTTGGCTCTTGTTACCTCAACGCCGCAACGCTCGCAGACTTTGCCTTTAAAGCGAATTTTCTTATATTTACCGCAGTGACACTCCCAGTCCTTTGAAGGTCCGAATATCTTTTCGCAGAACAATCCGTCCTTTTCCGGCTTCTGAGTACGATAGTTTATTGTTTCAGGTCTGGTAACAACGCCGTAAGACCACTCACGGATCTTCTGAGGCGAAGCAAGACCGATCTTGATTGATGCAAACTCATTGAATTCCAACAGCAGTACCCTCTTCCTGTTTAGTTTGAAGCACGGCAGCAGCCGACTTCTATATGAAACGGTCGCAGGGGCGGAGCCTTCCGCCCTTTGACCTCAGCTTATTTAGTTACTGTGCAAAATTATTCACCGTCATTAAGGAACAGATCAGACTCGTCGGAAGCTGCGCTGCCCTCCAGTTCGGAAGTGCCGTTCTCGTCTTCAGCCATGAAGCCCTCGTCGAGATCGCCCTCGTCAACGCCGAAATCGATATGATCTTCGATAGCAGGCTGTGGAACAAGCTCCTCGTCCTCGTCAAACGACTGCTTAAGATCTATTTCCTCGTTATTGATGTTGAGTACCTTGAGATCCAGACCAAGTGACTGAAGCTCCTTAACAAGTACCTTGAACGCCTCAGGAACACCAGGCTTAGGAACATTCTGTCCCTTAACGATAGCCTCGTATGTCTTGACTCTTCCCACAGTATCGTCAGACTTAACTGTAAGGATCTCCTGAAGTGTGTAAGCAGCACCGTAAGCTTCGAGCGCCCAAACTTCCATTTCTCCGAATCTCTGACCACCGAACTGAGCCTTACCACCAAGTGGCTGCTGTGTTACCAGTGAGTAAGGACCAACTGAACGTGCGTGTATCTTATCGTCTACGAGGTGGTGGAGCTTCAGGTAGTACATATAACCGACTGTAACTCTGTTATCGAACTTCTCGCCTGTTCTTCCGTCATAAACAGTGAACTTGCCGTCCTCGCTCATGCTCAGTGCGTTAGGGTTGATGACCTCGTCCATTGTGTGGAGAGTGAACTCATCGTCCTTATGCTCCAGATAATTCTGCTGAGCCATTTTGAAGCATTCTCTGATGTCTGCCTCATGAGCACCGTCGAATACAGGGGTCATTATCTTCCAGCCAAGAGCCTTTGCCGCCATACCAAGATGAACCTCAAGCACCTGACCGATGTTCATACGAGAAGGTACGCCCAATGGGTTAAGACAGATATCAAGCGGAGTACCGTCCTCAAGGAATGGCATATCCTCCTGTGGGAGTATTCTTGAAACGACACCCTTGTTACCGTGACGACCCGCCATCTTATCGCCCACAGAGATCTTTCTCTTCTGTGCGATGTAGCATCTGACGAGCATATTTACTCCAGGAGAAAGCTCGTCGCAGTTCTCTCTTGTGAATATCTTAACATCAATGATAGTACCGGCCTCGCCGTGAGGTACCTTAAGAGAATTATCTCTAACTTCTCTAGCCTTCTCACCGAAGATAGCTCTCAAAAGTCTTTCTTCTGCTGTCAGCTCAGTTTCACCCTTAGGTGTTACCTTACCAACAAGTATATCGCCTGAGCGAACCTCTGCGCCTATTCTGATGATACCGTTCTCGTCCAGATCCTTAAGAGCGTCCTCACCAACGTTAGGGATATCTCTTGTGATCTCCTCAGGTCCGAGCTTTGTATCTCTGGCTTCTGTCTCATACTCTTCAATATGGATAGAAGTGTACTTATCCTGCTTTACAAGGTTTTCGTTCAGAAGAACGGCGTCCTCGTAGTTGTAACCTTCCCAAGTCATGAAGCCGATAAGAGCGTTCTTACCAAGTGAAAGCTCACCGTTTGAGGTAGCAGGTCCGTCACCGATTATCTGATTAGCTTCAATTCTCTCGCCCTTGTTGACGATAGGTCTCTGGTTTGTGCAAGTACCTGCGTTTGAACGCTTGAACTTAGTCAGCTCATAAGTTCTGAGCATACCGCTGTCCTCACGGATAACGATCTTGTCAGCGTCAACGCTCTCAACAACACCTGCGTTCTTAGAAACAACAGCAACGCCTGAATCAAGACAAGCCTTGTACTCCATACCAGTACCAACGATAGGAGACTCAGTCTTGAGCAGCGGCACAGCCTGTCTCTGCATGTTTGAACCCATGAGCGCACGGTTAGCGTCATCGTTCTCAAGGAACGGGATACAAGCAGTAGCCACAGAAACTACCATTTTAGGTGAAACGTCCATGAAGTCGATCTTCTCTCTCTCTATCTCGAGGATCTGATCTCTGTATCTGCCGTTTACCTTAGGTCTGGCAAACTTGTTATCCTCAGTAAGAGGCTCGTTTGCCTGAGCGACCATGTAGTTATCTTCAACGTCAGCCGTCATATAAACAACTTCGTCAGTTACAACGCCTGTTTCCTTGTCAACACGTCTGTAAGGAGCTTCGATAAAGCCGTACTCGTTTATCCTTGCGAAAGAAGCAAGGTAAGAGATAAGTCCAATGTTAGGACCTTCAGGCGTCTCGATAGGACACATTCTGCCGTAGTGAGTATAGTGAACGTCACGGACCTCAAATCCGGCACGGTCTCTTGAAAGACCGCCAGGGCCGAGGGCTGAAAGTCTTCTCTTATGAGTAAGCTCAGCCAGAGGGTTGTTCTGATCCATGAACTGTGACAGTGGAGAAGAACCGAAGAACTCTCTTATAGCCGCAGTGATAGGTCTTATATTGATAAGAGCTGTAGGAGTAACGACCTCAGTGCCCTGTGACTGAATGTTCATTCTCTCACGGATAACTCTTTCCATTCTTGTGAAACCGATCCTGAACTGGTTCTGAAGAAGCTCGCCTACTGAACGGATTCTTCTGTTGCCAAGATGGTCGATATCGTCAACAGTACCAACACCTTCGCAAAGGTTGAGGAAGTAAGAAACCGTAGCGATAATATCATCGATAGTGATGTGCTTTGGAACGAGGTCGTCAGCCTTAAGTCTGATGTTCTCCTTAAGCTCTTCCTCATTCTCAGAATCTTCAAGAATTTCTTTGAGAGCCTTGAAAGATACCTTTTCGTTGATGCCAAGCTCAGTGCAGTCAAAATCAACATAAGCGTTGATGTCTACCATGCCGTTGCCTATGATCTTAACTTCGCACTCTTCAAGCTTTGTAACAGCCTCGCCTGTTGCGGAAGTAAGATGCTCCTTTACCTCAACGTCAACGTAAGCCTCCATAACACCTGCGGTCTCGATCTCCATAGCCTTATCAAAGCTGATAAGATTGCCGGCCTCAGCCATTACCTCGCCTGTCATAGGATTTACAACAGGTCTTGAAAGTCTGTGACCTGAAAGTCTTGAACCAACGCCAAGCTTCTTGTTGTACTTATATCTGCCGAATCTTGAAAGATCATATCTCTTAGCGTCAAAGAACAGGTTGTTCAGGTGAGTAACAGCAGAATCTACTGTAGGAGGCTCGCCCGGACGGAGCTTCTTGTAAACCTCAAGAAGAGCTTCCTCTCTGTTAGCAGTCTGATCCTTCTGCATGATAGTCTGAGTAAGTCTTTCATCAGGACCGAAAACTTCCTCGATCTCCTCGTTAGTACCAATACCCAGCGATCTCAGGAAAGTAGTAAGAGGGATCTTTCTGTTTTTATCGATTCTGACATAAACCACGTCGTTAGAATCCATTTCATATTCAAGCCAAGCGCCTCTGTTAGGGATAACAGTTGTCTTGAACAGATCCTTACCGGTCTTGTCCTTATCAAAAGCGTAATAAACACCTGGTGAACGCACCAACTGAGAAACGATAACACGCTCTGCACCGTTGATAACAAAAGTTCCGCTGTCGGTCATTTTAGGGAAGTCACCCATAAATACCTCGGACTCCTTGATCTCGCCGGTCTCGGTATTGTTAAGTCTTGCAGTAACTCTCAGTGGCACTGCATAAGTTACATCTCTCGCCTTGCACTCTGCAACAGAATACTTAGCCTCTTCGTCGAAATGGTATCCAACAAAAGTCAGCTCCAGCGTACCATTATAATCAGTAATAGCTGAAACATCTCTGAAGACCTCCTTCAGACCTTCATCGAGGAACCACTGATAAGAGTTCTTCTGCACTTCAATAAGGTTAGGCATCTCCAGAACCTCATTGATCTTGGCAAAGCTCTTTCTCGTGTTCTTACCAAGTTTTACGTCCTTGACATTCACCATAGGCTCAATCACTCCTTAATTTATTTGGAAAATACATTTATATAACACTATATAACAATCGTATTCGCCAGTGGTTTTGGCGGTGTTTTCCATGGTTTTATGCACTCAAAAACGCATGAAATAGGTGGAAAACTCCATTATGATACAGTATACTATTATATAATATTAGCAAGCCCTTGTCAAGCATTTTAGCTTACACATCTCGCCGATTTTCCTATTTTCTCCGATTTGAACAAAAATCGCACAATTCGACGCAGAAACTTCTACTATTACCAATGTGTTATCAAATCGTAAATTTTTCGTTTACTCACCTGCTTTTATCACCCTCCGCCTCATTACCTCCACCCTAACCTACCCTTTATTTCATCACTATATGCACCAACTTGTCTGCCATTACATAATAAATCCGATTTACTTGTCATATCCAACAAAAACTCACTTAACAAATTGTGCAAACAAATGATTTATATTTTAATTTGGCAACATTTCTGCAATTGTTGCATTTTTTATGCAACAAAAGAGGTGCTTTTCGTGTATAAGTAGAAAGCGTTTTGATACTTGCGGGCACATACAAGCCCTGCGACTTAGTGAAACCGAGGTGAGTTTCTGGAACAGGCTGTAGAGAACTTGTGTCAAAGCGTGGGTGTGCATTGCGGTATTTTGTATATGCAAAACCTAGGGCATTATACTCGGTGACACACCCCGGACGAAACTTGAAAATTGAATATATATATCGGACAAAATTACGGCAACAAATCTGTAGGGGCGAACAGCGTTCGCCCGTCGAAGAAACAAGTCCACGATTACAACCATTGTAGGACAGAACAAAAAACTATCCTATCACGCTTGTAGGGGCTGGCGCCCTCGACAGCCCGCTCGAAGTGACGAGGTTTGAATTTACCATAAAGTCATGCAGATGTACAAAGACGTGCGAGGGGGTCGGGACGTCGGATTTCTGCAAAGCAGAAATTGCGCCGCTCCCCTAAAATTCTGAAATTATAACAAATTCTGAACACGGGCGAACGCTGTTCGACCCTACAGTTATTTGGGATAGTTTATTCCTCCGCAAAATCGCTCCGCTCTTTGCGTATCTATTTTGCGCTTAGGGATAGAAAAGCGGTGCAGATTTTATACTCCGATATCACTTTCATCTAATATCTGACTTCTATATGCTATTTTTCATTAAATCTGCACCTTGTCGGCTTGCGCCGAATGAGGCTCTGCCTCAAACTCCGCTAGGGGCTTTGCCCCTAGACCCCACAAGCCCTCTAGCGCCGGGCTTGAGCGTGCGCTTTATCTCTCGCTTCGCTCGGTGCTTTATTTTTACCTTATGCTTGTAATTTACTTTGGTCTGCTATGCTCATTCCTCATTCCTCACTCCTCACTTCTCATTTAAACTCCGCTCCTATTAAAAACTTCCCCTTGATTATTCCCCCAAAAAGTGCTATACTATTGATAAGTAAAATTGCATGAAATCCTAACCCTAAGGAGGTAAATTTCTATGAATTGTACTCATTTCAAAAGCTACTATCCGTCCTCTGACGGACTTCATAAGATCGCGTATTACGTTCGTTTCCCTATCGGCACAGTAAGAGGTGTCGTTCAGATATCCCACGGTATGTGCGAATATTTCAGACGTTATGACGACCTCGCTGAGTTCCTCACAGGCTTAGGCTTCGCAGTATGCGGAAACGACCACCTCGGTCATGGCGACAGTGTGAACGACAGCTCCGAGCTTGGCTACTTCTCCCCTGAACATGGCTGGGAAAACGCTGTCGAGGATATGTATACTCTCACAAAAATGATGAAACACAACTACCCTGACAAGCCGTATTTTCTTCTCGGCCACAGCATGGGAAGCTTCCTTGCAAGAGCTTTTGTCACCAAGCATGGCAGAAACCTCACAGCGGCTATCTTCTGTGGAACAAGCGGCGGCATGGAGGGTATCCCTGCTTTGCTCACCCTTGTTGACAGCCTGAAAATACTCCATGGTGATAAATATAGGAGCAACGCTTTAAATAAGCTTGCTTTCGGTGCTTATACAAGAAAAATTACCGATAAAGTCAGCGAATATGATTGGATATCCCGTGACCCTGAAATAGTTTCCACCTACGAAAAAGACCCTAAATGCAACTTTATTTTCACCCTAAACGGCTTTGAAAATCTTGCAAAGCTTTTGTGGTATGTTTCAAACGAAAAGTGGTTCTCCACCTATCCGAAAACTTTGCCTACCTATCTTATCGCAGGCAGTGCCGACCCTGTGGGAAACTACGGAAAAGGCGTACTAAACGTGTTCAACAGGCTGTCCCTCAACGGCTGTGACGTTGAGATGAAGATATATGAAAATGCACGTCACGAGCTTGTAAATGAAACCAACCGCTGTGAAGTGTATAATGATATTGCAGATTTTCTGCTCGATATCATAAGCTCTGAAATGTGTTCAGATTAAGACGTAAGGGAGAGAAGTTACCGTGTTTGCTGTAGTAAACAGTGTAGGTCTGCTGGGGCTTAATGCCTTTGCGGTCAAGGTGGAAATAGAAGCTTCAAAGGGTCTGCCCTCTTTCGATATTGTGGGGCTTGCAGACGCATCTGTAAAAGAAAGCCGTGAACGTGTGCGTTCTGCACTGCGTTCAAGCGAGATAACATTGCCTCTGAGAAAAATAATCATAAATCTTGCACCTGCCGATGTGAGAAAAACAGGCTCGGTCTATGACTTAGCCGTGGCAGTTGCACTTTTGCGAATGGCTGACCTTGTTGATGACAGTATGCTTTCCACCTCCGCTTTTATCGGCGAGCTTTCTCTCAGTGGAGAAGTAAGACCTGTTCAGGGCGTTTTGCCTATGACCATAATGGCGCAGAAAATGGGACTTTCTGAGATATATGTTCCTGCCGACAATGTCCGTGAAGCTTCCGTTGTGGAGGGTATAAAAGCCTATGGCGTAAGGTCTTTACGGGAACTTGTTTTTCACTTTGAGAAAAAGGCGGCAATAGTTCCTGCGGCACACTATAAGCCCACCGCTGAAAGCTATTTCGGAAGTCTTGATTTTGCCGACGTAAAAGGACAATCAGCGGCAAAAAAAGCATTGGAGGTCGCAGCGGCAGGCGGTCACAACGTTCTTATGATAGGTTCGCCTGGCTCAGGAAAATCAATGCTTGCAAAACGTATGCCGTCGATACTTCCTGCCATGACCTTTGAGGAGTCCATAGAAACCACAAATATCCATTCTGTGGCAGGACTTTTGGACAGCAACAGTCCTCTTATCACCACCAGACCTTTCCGTTCACCGCATCATACAGTTTCACCAGCAGGACTTTCAGGCGGCGGCTCTGTGCCAAAGCCCGGTGAGATATCCCTTGCACATAACGGCTTGCTTTTTCTTGACGAGCTTGCAGAGTTTTCACGCCCTGCCCTTGAGATCTTACGTCAACCTTTGGAGGACAGGCAGGTGACCATATCCAGAGTGTCAGGGTCGATAACATACCCATGTTCGTTCATGCTTATCGCTGCAATGAATCCTTGTCCATGCGGATATTTTGGTCACCCAACAAGAAAGTGCATATGCTCTCCGAAACAAGTTTCAAGCTATCTTTCCAAAGTCAGCGGACCACTTCTCGACCGTTTTGACATTCATTTGGAGGTCGCACCTGTTGAGTTTGCAGATCTTTCTTCCACTGCCAAAGAGGAGTCCTCAGCGTCCATAAGAGAGCGTGTCCAAAAAGCCCGTGACATACAAAACGAGCGTTTCAAAGGCACTAGCATAACCTGCAACGCACGAATAACCTCTGATATTCTTCACGAGGTCTGCCCTGTGACAGATGAGGCTTCAAAGCTTTTGGAGAACGTTTTTGACAGGCTGGGACTTTCAGCAAGAGCCTATGACCGCATACTTAAAGTCGCACGAACTGTTGCGGATATGGACGGTGCAAAGGTCATAGACAAAAAGCATATCGCAATGGCTGTTCAGTATCGAAGCCTTGACAGAAAATATTGGAATGGGTGATATGTGCGTCACATAAAAGCTGACAGGAAACGTGCGAACACTGTTCTCCCCTACTATGGTGTATTCAAATACATATGATAATTGCAGACGGTTTTTATTCCGTCTGTTTTTTTGTGCAAAAAAGTACGGGAACGCCCGAAACATTCCCGTACTGTCCTTATCACAATTCTATAATTATCCCTTAAAAATTCTATTCAAAAAAAATCAATCTGCCACTGCGTTCTTTGCAATAACGTCTGCAACAAGATTTGCAGGAAGGGGCTCGTAACGTGCTTTTTCAAAGGTAAACACGCCCTGACCCTGTGTCATTTGTCTCAGAAGCAATGTGAAGTCTGCCATTTCAGCCATTGGAACTTCGGCAACTATCTCGGTCATACCCTTCTTTTCCGCAGGATTCATGCCCAGAACTCTGCCTCTTCTCTTATTAAGCTCGCCCATCATGTCGCCAGTGTTATCGTCAGGTACGAAAACGCTCAAAGAGCCGATCGGTTCGAGGAGAACAGGCTCTGCCTGACGCATACCCTCTTTGTATGCGATAGAAGCTGCCATTTTGAATGCCATTTCTGAGCTGTCAACAGGGTGATATGAGCCGTCCACAAGGATAGCTTTCAGACCTACTACAGGGAAACCTGCGAGAACGCCTTTCTTTACGCTTTCCTGCAAGCCCTTTTCTACGGCTGGGAAGAAGTTCTTCGGAACTGCTCCGCCAAACACCTTTTCTTCAAATACAAGGTCGTCAGATACGCATGGCTCAAATTCTATCCAAACGTCACCATACTGACCGTGACCGCCTGACTGCTTCTTATGTCTGCCCTGCACCTTGACTTTCTTTCTGATAGTTTCACGATAGGAGATCTTAGGCACAGAAGTTTCTACTTCAACGCCGAATGTTCCCGCAAGTCTGCCCACAACAGAATCAAGGTGAAGTCCGCCCAAGGTGCTGAGTATCATTTCGTTTGTGGACGGATCGAGCTTGTAATCTATAGTAAGATCTTCTTCCATAAGTCTTGTCATTGCGGCGGATATCTTGCTTTCATCGCCCTGCTTTTTAGCTCTTACTGCCATTTTGTAGCATGGCTTAGGGAAGGTCATAGGTGCAAACTTAACAACTCTCGTGGAGTCACAGATAGTATCGTTGGTGTTCACGTTCATCTTCATTGCAACAACGATATCTCCACAGCCTGCTTCGGCAACGTCTATCTGCTTTTTGCCCTGAAGCGTAACAAGCTTTCCGACCTTTTCGGTGCTTCCTGTGGTAGCGTTCACAACCTCCTTGTTAGGTGTAAGCTTTCCTGAAAATACCTTTATATATGACATCTTGCCAACAAATGGGTCAGCAACTGTCTTGAATACAAATGCGCTCATAGGGTCGCTTTCAACGCAAGCGACCTCAACAGCTTCGCCGTCTGCTGTTTCGCCTATCATAGCGTCCTTTTCTGACGGAGGAGGGAGCAGTAGGTCTATCTCCTTAAGGAGCATATCAACACCTGAGAGGTCTGTGGAAGAAACGCAGGTAACAGGAGTTATAATGCCTGAGTTCATGCCGCTATGTATTCCGTCAATAAGCTCTTTCTGTGTGAATGCTTCGCCTGAGAAGAACTTTTCAAAAAGCGCCTCGTCAGTTTCTGCAACGGCTTCGGACACGGCTTCGATAAGTCCGTCGATACGATAACCCATTTTCTCTGATACATCAGCAGTAGGCATATCAGTTTCAACTGCCTTGCCGTCTTCATACTTATATGCTTTCATCTCAATGAGATTTACATAAGAAACTATCTTTCTGTCTGCGATAACAGGCACAACAACAGGGCAAACTGTAGGTCCGAACTCTGCTTTGAGCTGAGTAAGAACGTTATTGAAGTTTGCGTTATCGTCATCAAGCTTTGTTACAACGAACATTGTAGGCTTGCCCATTTTCTTTGCAAGGTCATAAGCCTTGTGAGTACCTACACGAACGCCTGATTTACCTGATACAGTGATGAGTACGCAACCGCTTGCGGCAATGCCCTCAACAGCTTCGCCCTCATAATCGAACATACCGGGAGTATCAAGAAGATTTACCTTGAACTCGCCAGTTTCCAAAGAAGAAAGAGATGTGTAAACAGAACATTTTCTCTTTATCTCATCAGGGGTATAATCAGAAACAGTGTTTCCGTCAGTTATCTTGCCGAGCCTGTCAGTAGCTCCACTTTTATATAGCAATGCTTCAGTCAGAGAGGTCTTTCCAGAACCTGCCTGACCTGCAATAGCAATATTTTTTATTTTTGTGCTGTCGTATTTTTTCAAGTTGATCGCTCCAATCTATGCCGTTGGACGGCTTAATGTGATATGCAGTATAATTATATGTATCATTTACACAAAATATATCAACCGCATAAGATAATTATATACTATTTTCACATAAATAGCAAGGGCGGAAAGAAAAATTTCTTTCGTGAATGTGAACAAAGTTTAGACTTGTTATAAAGCAGATTGCACAAGGGGAGGAAGAAATGAGGAGTGAGGAATTAGGAATGAGGAATGAGCAAAGCTGCCCCCAAGCACCGAGCGAAGCGATTTTGCGGCGGCAGGACTTGCCCGAATATCTGTAGGAGTGCGGTTATCAGAGATGTGTGAATGCAAAAAAAGCCCTCCGAGCGTATCGGAGAGCTTTTGATTATTTTACCCTTATGATAGGCTGAAGCTGTATCCCATCAAGAGCCGACTGAATAGTTTCGGGTATGAGTTCAAACTCAGCCACTATGGAGTTTGGCTTCTTTTCGCAGTTGTCCTGCGAATATGGTACAAAATAGTAGTTTCTCAGATTTTGCAGATAACCTATGTTTTTAGCACACCCTGCCAATGCGTCATTTGTCGATATGGCGATGACTACGGGACGAGCATTTCTCAGGTGACTTTTTACCGCCATGGTGGCTGGAGTGTCCGTCAAGCCAAGAGCAAGCTTTGCTGCCGTGTTTGAGGTGCAGGGTGCTACTACCATGATATCACACATCTTTTTCGGTCCGATCGGCTCGGCTTCTTCTATGGTGCGTATGACCTTGCGGCCTGCTATGGTTTCAAGGCGTTTGATGTTTTCTTCCGCTGTGCCAAAACGTGTAGATATAGATGCGGCGTTGAAAGACATTATTGGCACAAGCTTTGCGCCCTGCTGCACAAGCCGTTCTGCGGCGGCAAATGCCTTTTCAAAGGTGCAGAAGGAGCCGGTCATGCAAAAGCCTATTCGTATGCCGTCAAGTGACATTCTTTGTTCCCCTTTCATTCAAAATGTCCGTGACTGTTCGGGCGATTATCTCTCCTGCAGTCATAGGTGCGGCTTTGGCTGGAAGTCCCAATGCCCATACCACACGCCTGTTCAGCTTTGCGGCAGTTTCATGATCTACTCCGCCAGGTCGGGAGGCAAGGTCTATGATAAGAGAGTTTTTATCCATTACGCCCAAAAGCTTTTCATCAAGTATCATGGCAGGGACGGTGTTTATTATTATAGTATACCCCGAAATATTTTCCGCAAGAGCTGTGATAAGTTCTGCCTTATAGCCTGCGCCCTCAGCTTCTGCAAGCGCAGAAAGCTTTCTTGCGGATATAGTCACATCTGCGCCGACAGCTCGAAAAAGCTTAGCGCAGGCTTTTGCTACTCTGCCATAGCCAATAACTAGGACGGTGGAACCGTTCACGGTGACAGCAAGCTCCTGCATGGCTATTTGCAAAGCGCCCTCCGCCGTGGGGATACAATTTCTTATAACAAGCTCCTCTCGCTTATAGTAATCCTTAACATCGAAGCCGAGAGAGGAGAAATATTCTATTTGATCACGGCGGAGCAGACCGCCTGCCACGAGTGCATTTTTCTTTAAATGCGTTGAAACGTCACTGCATGATACCTTTACATTACGGCTAGAAGAGATATCCAGCCCGTCAGCTTTCATGAGAGGAAGTACGAGAACGTCCGCCTTTTCGGTGAGCTGATCGAGATGAGCGAGGGGGATAGTGTCCTCGCCTTTATCGTCCATGCCGTAAGTATAGACCCTGCCGATTTTAGTGAGAGTCTGAGCTGTATATGTTTGTCTTGCGTCACCGCCGACGCAGAGGAAAACTGTTTTTTTCATATGGATACCTCCTGTGGGACTATGCCTGATAGAGTTATATATAATTATATGTATCGGTGGGCTAAATGTTACCGGCAAAACAAAACGCCCTATCCCTGCAAAGCAAGAATTGCGGCGCTTTGATATGATATCATATTTCTATCTTGATAAACTTCGGCTCGTGCTTTTTGAAATAGGTCAGATACTTAAAGCCTGCCGCCTGCGCCATTTCTACGCCTGCGTAAATGTCTCTGCCGATATCTGCGGTGCAGTGGGCGTCTGAGCCTATGGTCAATATCTCGCCGCCGAGGGCTTTGTAGAGCTTCACATAGCCAAGGTCCGGGAGGGGCTTGCCGTATTTTTGCCTAAGTCCCGACACATTTATCTCTATGCCCTTGCCTTTTTGGATAAGTGTACAAAAAATTTCTCTGATAATATCTTCATATGGAGAAAGATCTATTTGTATACCGCAATCTCCCTGGATATATCGCAAAGGATAGGTGAGGTGTCCTAAAACATCGAACCTGCCCCATTTGCACATTTCAAGCATTCCTTTGAAATAGTCGTCAAGGAGAGCATAAATTTGCGGCAAGTCCATATTTTTGTACTCTATCCAATAGAAATCGTCCTTGCCTTTATTCTGATGATGTGAGCCGATGATAAAATCAAGGCGTTTGTCGGAGGCTATCTCTTCGGCAAATTCTATATCCTGCAATGGCTGACCAAGCTCTATTCCGCAGAGAAAATTTAAACCCTCTAGGTGCTGGGCGGCTTCATACTGGGCGACTATGCTTGCGGGGGCATACTCCCCCGAGCCGTACATCATGCCGTCTTTCAGGGCTTCAGGATCACCGTAATGGTCGGCTTTGTAGCGGAAATTGCAATCGCAATGGTCAGTTATGGCAAATGCCGCCAAGCCAAGCTCTTTGGCTTTTGCTAAAGACTGTTCTACAGTTCCCTCACCATCTGGGGAAAAGCCTGTGTGGGTGTGCATATCTATAAGAGTTTTCATAGGTTCTCCTATCTGTACAGAAATTTGTACTTATATAGAATCGTAGAGCTTTTCAAGCTGTTTTGCCGCTTCTGCCGCACGTCTTACAAAGCTGTCAGGTGCAGCATTTCGGTACATGGTGGACTTTGACATATAAAGCTCTAATGACAATGGTGGCTGGTGGTCGAGGTTTTTGAGCTTTCTGAGAAATTTCTCAAAGTTCAGGTTGCCGTCAAATGGTATCATGTGTCCGTCGGTGTTGCCGTCGTTATCGTGGATATGCAGGCAGGCAAGCTTGCTTCCAAACTTTGTCAGGCAATCGGTATTCTTTGAGAAACAATTCTCATGACCTGTGTCATAGCAAAATTTCACGTTATCATGGTTTCCGAACTGGTCAAACAGCACGTCAAGAAACTGAGGGAGCTGGATATTCTCAAAGGCGATATCAACGCTGTTTTCTTCTCCGCACTGTATTATCTTGGCGAAATTCTCTATACCGAAACGAGATACCTCGGGCGGAACAAGCCCGTCAGTGGGGTGGCATATCATGGTTTTTACGCCGTTTTCACCGCACACTCTTACACATTCAAGTGTTCGTTGGAGGATATATTCGCTCTCCGGGCATATTGTCCAAAGGGCGTTCATGCGGTCAAACTGTGAATGGACGTTTTCTATTTTCAGTCCAAAATTACGTACAATATCATACTGTGTGTATTTTAGTCCGTCAGAAAAACCAAGCATTACACCGTCAAAGCCGTTCTCTTTTATAAGTCTTATACGCTCCTCAAAGGGTATTTTAAAGGTGAAGTCTGCAAACATACAGCGTTTCAATCTGTTTTCCTCCTTACCAAAAACAGCGGCAGAATTGCTCTGCCGCCGTGAAAATTTAGTTTTTGAGAGAATGGAGTGGTGCAGGGATCTGTCCGCCTCGATTGATGAACTTGGAAGGTGACTCTTTTTTGAGCGGCATAACAGGTCCGCAGCCAAAAAGTCCGCCCCAATCAAGTTCTTCGCCAACGCCCTTGCCAATAGCAGGGATAACTCTTACGGCGGTGGTCTTGTTGTTTACCATACCGATAGCAGCTTCGTCTGCGATGATAGCGGAAATAGTATCGGCTGGGGTATCGCCCGGAATACATATCATATCAAGACCAACTGAGCATACAGCGGTCATAGCTTCAAGTTTTTCAATGCAGAGCGCACCGCTCTTTGCGGCATCGATCATGCCTGCGTCCTCAGAAACAGGGATAAATGCACCTGAAAGTCCGCCTATTCTTGAGCAAGCCATTACGCCGCCCTTTTTAACTGCGTCATTGAGCAGAGCGAGGGCTGCTGTTGTGCCATGTGTACCGCACTTTTCAAGACCTATTTCCTCGAGGATATGGGCAACAGAGTCGCCTACTGCCGGAGTTGGTGCGAGTGAAAGGTCAACGATACCGAATGGAACGCCAAGACGCTTGGAAGCGATAGTTCCAACGAGCTGACCTACTCTTGTTATCTTATATGAAATTTCCTTGATAACGTCGGATATCTTTGTGATATCAGCGTCAGGATATTTTCTCAAAGCGGCTCTTACAACGCCAGGACCTGATACGCCCACATTTATCATGCAATCAGGCTCGCCAACGCCGTGGAAAGCACCTGCCATGAACGGGTTATCCTCAACTGCGTTACAGAAAACAACGAGTTTTGCTGCGCCAAAGCAGGCAGAGTCAACTGTTCTTTCTGCACACTCTCTTACAACGCCACCCATCATTTTGCAGGCGTCCAGATTGATACCTGTTTTTGTTGAACCGATATTTACAGAGGAACATACTCTCTCAGTAGTAGCGAGTGCCTCTGGGATAGACTTGATAAGCTCGATATCGCCTGCGGAGAAGCCCTTTGGAACGAGGGCTGTATATCCACCGATAAGGTTTACGCCAACGTCCTTTGCGGCTCTGTCCATAGCGTGTGCAAATGGAACAGGTGAACACTTGCAGGCAGCAGACACGATAGCGATAGGGGTAACGGAAATTCTCTTATTTATGATCGGGATCCCAAGCTCCTTTTCTATCTGCTCGCCCACCTCAACAAGCCTTGCGGCTTTTGCGGTTATCTTCTTATAGACATTCTCGCAGGCAACGTTTATATCGCTGTCGATACAATCAAGCAGAGAAATGCCCATTGTGATAGTACGAATATCAAGACAATCGTCCTGTATCATTCGTATCGTTTCCAACACGTCATATGTATTAATCATTTTACTGAAATCTCCTCTTTAGATATGGTGCATACAGTTAAAAATATCCTCGTGCATCGTATGGATCTTTACGCCCATTGTCTGACCAAGCTCTGTAAGTCCGTCTGCCATGGTAGCAAAATCGGAGTTGAGCTTTGTGATGTCAACAAGCATTATCATAGCAAAGAGATCCTGCAAAACTGACTGAGTGACCTCGATAACATTCGCATTATATTCTGCACACTTTGTGCTTACCTTTGCAAGGATACCTACAGCGTCCTTACCTATAACCGTAACAACAGCTCTCATTAATAAGACCAGCCTTTCCAAATTCATTTATATATCTTCTATTATACCACACAGCGGAGATTTTGCCAAGAGTTTTAATTATAAATATTTTATTAACGTTGGAAATGCGTTTTACGGGGCGACGGTCAAGGCAGGTGGTTTGCGGTGAACGAAACGGGCGAACATTGTTCGCCCCTACCCATATTTGTACGAATTACAAAAAAAATCGCACAAAATCGAAAACGTTGAAGTGCAAAAAAGCGGGGTGTCAGATTTCTGCAAAACAAAAAAAATTCGATGAGCGGGACGTCAATTTCTGTGAGCTTGCGAGCAGAAATTTCGCCGCTCCCCTACAAAAAACGCCCCCATTCAGGGGACGTTCTTGTATTATTTTTCTGTTCTGAATGGTGCGAGTGGTATGCCTGTTTCGTTGAAGATAGTTACCTCGCAATAGTTGAACCAGTTATATCTTGCATACAGAGGTTTTTCAACGGCGTCTGACTTGATGAATATCTTACTGCCGTTTATGGTGATATCGGCTTTTACGAACTCTTCGTCCTTGCCTGCTATCTCAAAGCCCTGTGCTTCGCCCTTTACTACAAAGCCGTTTTCGGCATGGTCAAAGCTAAGCTCTATACCACCGTTTTTATACTCCAGCGACTTATAGATAGGTCCGAATGCTTTTACGTCCATGCCATAGAAAAGCTTTTCTGCCTGCAAACAAAGTCTTTCGCCCACCGGTACTTTTTCCTTAGGGTGTATCTCGTTGAACTCGCCGCAATCTGAGATAACAGCTATTCCTGTATTTTTCACTGTCTTATATGCTCTCATCTGTGCTTCTCTTATTTTACACCAATGCTTATAATCAGGGTCGGCGGCATATTTGAACATTGGGAGCTGGACGATTATGAACGGAAGCTCGTCGTCGCCCCACTTCTCTCTCCACAGTTTTATGAGCGAGGTGAGGAGGGTGTAATAGCTGTCCGGCTTATGGTCGTCAGACTCGCCCTGATAATAGAGGAAGCCTTTTATTGTATAAGGACAAACTCTTGACACCATGGTCTCAAAAAGTCCTGTTGGGCGGAATGGGTTTACGCAGTTTATTGGGCCCGGCCAATTCTTATCGCCAAGGATCTCGTTGGCTTTCTCCCAGCTCATTGTTGGGTCTTTTTGCAGAAGCTCGCCGTATTTTTTATCCCACACACGCTCAAATTTCTGATAATCTCTGTATTCTTTTATCTGCTCCTCGACAGTTTTGCCCTCAATACGTTTTTCATACTCGTCTATGTAGCTTCTTATTTCAGCGTTGTTTTCAAGGGTCGGTCTGTCTACCCATGCGGAGGCTGATGTACCGCCCCAGTTACAGCCGATAAGTCCTACTGTTACGCCAAGGTCTTTGGCAAGCTTTCTTCCAAAGAAAAAGCCGACTGCACTCCATGCCCTTGAATTATCCTTTGAAGCCTGTGACCATGCGGTATTGTTTTCGTCCTCATAGAACATTTCGTCAAGGGTGCCACGCTTTTGAGTGTAATAAAATCTTACGTTGCAATCAGGGGTGAGGTTTTCGAGGACTTCTTTGCCGCCCTTTGCGTTTTGAAGTTCAAGCTCCATATTTGACTGACCGCCGCAGAACCACACTTCGCCTATCATGATACGGCAGAATTTTTTCTCTGTACAGCCGTCTGAAACTGTCATTTCGTACTCTCCGCCTGCACTCATTGGAGGGAGGACGGCTGTCCACCTGCCGTCGCAGACCTGCGTCTGGACTGACACGCCGTTAAGAGTAACTGTGACAGTTCTTTCCTCGTCACCAAGTCCCCAGACTGTTATGTTCTTGTCACGCTGGAGCACCATATCATTTGAAAAAATATTTGCTACCTTTAACATACTTTTTCTCCTTTCAATATCTATAAAAATTCAAAAAATATCATCGCCGCAGGCGATACCTTAATTCCTCACTCCTAACTCCTCACTAATCAAAGAGTGTGGTAGAAAAGAATGATATCCTCAAAGACGCCCTCTTTGTTTTCAAAGCCCTGCGGTACAGTGCCGAGCTTAACAAAGCCGAGGTTTTCGTAAAGCTTTACAGCCTTGACGTTTGATGCAACAACGGCATTGAACTGGAGCACCTTAAAGCCTTTCTGCTTTGCTATGAAAAGGCAATGTTCGACTATGACCTTTCCTACTCCTTTTCCACGGCAGGTGCTTTTTACGGCATAGCTTGCGTTTGCGATATGTCCGCATCTGCCAACGTTATTAGGGTGGAGGATATACATTCCTACGGTCTCGCCCTCATACTCTGCAACACCGCAGAATGTTTGTGATGCAAAGAATTTTTTTGCCCCATCATAGTCGAGGGTCTCTTTCTGTGGGAAGGCATTGCCCTCTTTTACAACTTCGTTCCATATCTCTGCCATTGCAGGAACGTCATCAATATTGTAACCTCTTACGGTCACGTTTTTCATTTTTGCCATTTTGGATACTTCTCCATAATAAAATTACTCTATAAATGACTTCATGCCACGCTCACGTCGCCAATCAAGGAACTCCTCATATGTTCCCTGTCTGTCGATACAGCCGTCGGGAGTTATCTCGATTATTCTGTTTGCAACTGTCTGAACTATTTCGTGGTCATGAGATGCGAAAATTACGACGCCTTTGAAATCTCTAAGTCCGTTATTTACGGCTGTGATAGACTCAAGATCGAGGTGGTTGGTAGGTCTGTCAAGCATTATAACGTTTGAGCCGAAGAGCATCATACGGCTGAACATACATCTTACCTTTTCACCGCCTGAGAGAACTTTTACAGGCTTATATATCTCGTCCCCAGAGAAGAGCATTTTGCCGAGGAAACCTCTGAGGTAGGTGTCTGTTACCTCGGAAGTGGAATATTTTCTTATCCAATCAACGATGCTTTCGTCATTATCATTGAAGTATGCCGAATTGTCAATAGGGAAATATGAACGTGATGTGGAAACGCCCCACTTAATGCTACCCTCGTCTGGCTCTTCTTCCTCTGCAAGTATCTTGAAAAGCATTGTGATAGCCTGCTCGGACTCACCGATGAAAGCGACCTTATCGGTACGGCTGAGGGTAAAGGAAACATTATTTAGGAGCTTTACTCCGTCAACTGTTTTGGATATGCCGTTGACTTTGAGGACGTCTTTTCCAAGCTCTCTATCCATATTAAAGCCTATGAAAGGATATTTTCTTGATGAGGCAGGCATTTCCTCGACTGTGAGCTTATCAAGGAGCTTTCTTCTTGCGGTAGCCTGCTTGGACTTTGATTTGTTTGCTGAGAAGCGGTTGATGAACTCCTGGAGTTCCTTGATCTTCTCCTCGGCTTTCTTGTTCTGGTTCTTTATCATTCTCTGCATGAGCTGTGAGGACTCATACCAGAACTCGTAGTTACCAACATACATTTTTATCTTTGTATAATCGATATCCACGATATGGGTACAAACATTATTGAGGAAGTGTCTGTCATGAGATACAACGAGGACAGTTCCGAAATAGTCGGCAAGGAAGTCCTCAAGCCAGCTTATAGCGTCGATATCAAGGTGGTTTGTAGGCTCGTCCAGCATGATAATATCAGGATTGCCGAAAAGCGCCTGTGCAAGAAGCACCTTGACTTTTTCGTTACCTGAGAGGGTGGACATCTGTGAATAGAGGATATCCTCGGAAAGACCAAGACCCTGAATAAGCTTTGAGGCGTCAGACTCAGCTTCCCAGCCGTTTAATTCTGCGAACTCGCTTTCAAGCTGTCCTGCTCTGTCGCCGTCCTCCTCAGTGAAGTCCTCCTTGGCGTAAAGCTCGTCCTTTTCTTTCATTATCTCATAAAGTCGCTTATTGCCCATTATTACAGTTTCGAGAACTGTATACTCGTCAAATGCAAAGTGATCCTGACGAAGCACTGAAAGTCTGTCCTCTTTTGAGATCACTACCTCGCCTGTGGTAGGCTCTATCTCACCGCAGAGGATCTTCAGAAATGTTGACTTTCCTGCACCGTTTGCACCGATTATGCCATAGCAGTTGCCGTTTGTAAATTTAAGGTCAACGTCCTTGAAAAGAAGCTGACCACCGAATGAAAGGCTTACGTTTGATACTGTTATCATTTTAACTCTCCTATATCTGATAATTATACTTTGACACTTTATTATACCACACAAAGCGGCTTATGTCTACTTTTAATTATTAATTTTTCATCACTGCGCTTTTATGGTGCAAACGAGGTTTTGCTCTTGACGTTTTCAACAAAAAGTGTTATAATTGTTATGTTCACATTGGCAATAGCGATAATTATTGCCATGAAAATTCAAGAAATTAAGTTGGAAAGGATAACTTGAATATGAAAAAAGTTTTGTTTGCTTCTTCGGAGTGTGTTCCGTTTATCAAGACAGGCGGTCTTGCTGACGTTGTTGGCTCTCTGCCTAAGTGCTTTGACAAGAGGTATTATGACGTCAGAGTAATTCTTCCTAAATATTCCTGCATGAAACAGCAGTGGAAAGACATGATGCAGTACAAAACGCATTTCTACATGGACTTTGCAGGTCAGAGCCAATATGTGGGCGTGCTTGAATGCGTTTATGATGGCGTTACGTTCTATTTTATCGACAACGAACATTATTTCACCGGTGACAAGCCTTACACTGAGCATCACTGGGATATAGAAAAGTTCATGTACTTTGACAGAGCTGTGCTTTCTGCTCTGCCGCTTCTTGATTTCCGTCCTGACGTTATACACTGTCACGACTGGCAGACGGGTCTTATTCCTGTATATCTTCATGACAGCTTTGCAGGGGGAGATTTCTTCCGTGGCATAAAGACCGTTATGACTATACACAATCTGAAATTCCAGGGAAATGACGGAGTTGAGCAGTTCAAGAGGATATCCGGTCTGTCTGACTACTACTTCACTATCGACAAGCTGAGAACTGGCGTTGACGGAAATATGCTCAAGGGCGGACTTGTTTATGCTGACGCTATCACAACTGTCAGCAACACATACGCAGAGGAGATAAAGACGCAGTTCTACGGCGAGGGTCTTGACGGACTTATGAGGGCAAGGGCTAACGATCTCCGTGGTATCGTAAATGGTATTGACTACGTTGATTACAACCCTGACACGGACAAGAACATTGTTGTAAGATACAATTATGACAACGTGCTTGAAAAGAAGATACACAACAAGAGGGCAATTCAGGCTGAGCTTGGTCTTGCGCAGGACGACAATCGCTTTATGATAGGCATTGTTAGCCGTTTGACAGATCAGAAGGGCTTTGACCTTATTGCATACATGATGGAAAGAATGTGCGAACAGGGCATACAGTTCGTTGTGCTTGGCACGGGCGAACAGAAATATGAGGATATGTTCCGCTGGTTTGCAGGCAAGTATCCTGACAGGGTTTCCGCTAACATTTACTACAGTGAAGAAATGAGCCACCGCATTTACGCATCTGCTGACGCATTCCTTATGCCGTCCCTTTTCGAGCCATGCGGACTTTCACAGCTTATGTCACTGCGTTACGGCACGCTGCCTATCGTTCGTGAAACTGGCGGTTTGAGAGATACTGTTCAGCCGTTCAATCAGTTTGAGAGGACCGGCACTGGTTTCAGCTTTGCAAACTACAATGCACACGAGATGTACAACACTGTTATGTTCGCAAAATACATATTTGATGACAGACGTGACGAATGGAACGGACTTATCAGATCTGCAATGGCACAGGATTTCTCATGGCAGGCTTCTGCTAACAAGTATCAGGAAATGTATGACTGGCTTATCGGCTAAGATAGATACAAGAAAAGCTCCGCAGGAAAGGCGGAGCTTTTTTTATGTTATAGGTTTTGTGGCAAGCGTATGATTTGTCGGAGATCAGGTGAGCGACCTCAGGTCGCCGCTACAGAAACAAACATAAAAAGCGGTACAGGCTGCACCGCTTTTGTTTTGCATTTATCAGTCACCGAAAGCAACGCCCAGAGCCTTTGCGGTCTTGACGAGCTGGTGGTCGGCAGGGACGAATTTTGTTTTGCCTGCGACTTCTGAAAGTGGGTTTTCTGACACAACTTCATTTATCATTGCCACTGCATAGCCGTATTTATCGGCCGCGATAAGCTCTGCGGCATGGACACCGAACTTTGTGGCAAGCACTCTGTCATAGGCTGACGGGCTGCCACCTCTGAGCATATGACCAGGCACGCAAACTCTTGTTTCTCTGCCTGTAAGCTCTTCTATCTGCTTTGCAATTCTAGGGGTAGCAGTTGTAAGACCCTGTTCTGCACGGAGTCTTGCTCTTTCCTTCTTTTTAAGCTTTGCCTCTTCTTTATCAAAAGCACCCTCAGCTACGGCGAGGATAGAAAATCCCTTTGATTCTCTCTTTTCGCAGGCAGCGGCAAGCTTTTCGATATCATATGGTATTTCAGGAATGACTATCATATCTGCACCGCCTGCGATACCTGAATAGAGGGTGAGCCAGCCGGCTTTATTGCCCATTATTTCTGCAACGAGTATTCTTCCGTGGGAATTGGCTGTGGAATGAAGTCTGTCGATAACGTCTGTGGCTGTGTCAACAGCGGTATGGAAGCCGAATGTTACGCTTGTGCCCCAGATATCGTTGTCGATAGTTTTAGGCAGGCCGATAACGTTAAGTCCCTCGGTTGAAAGGAGGTTAGCGGTCTTATGAGTGCCGTTGCCGCCCAAGGTGAGCAGGCAATCGAGCTTCTGCTTTTTATAGGTTTCTTTCATAGCCTTTACTTTATCCACGTTATCTTCTTCGATGACCTGCATTTTCTTGAAAGGCGTTCTCTTTGTGCCGAAAATAGTTCCGCCTGTGGTAAGGATACCAGAAAAATCAGACTGCTTCATTTCCTTGCACATATTATTGATAAGCCCATAATAGCCGTCCTCTATGCCGATTATCTGGACGTCTTCGCCAAACTTTTCATAGCAAGCCTTTGCAACGCCTCTGATAGTTGCGTTAAGTCCCGGACAATCTCCTCCGCTTGTGAGTATGCCTATTCTTTTCTTCATTTTACCAAGTCCTTTCAATGAAATTCTATCATTATCAACGATATCAATACTTATCGCTTGTGCTGAAATCTTCTATATCGGCTTCGTCGGAAGGAGTGATATCCTGCTGAGTTTCCTCAGGGGTGGCCTCGCTTTCCGGCTCATCGTCAATATATGTGAACCTTGAAGTCTGATGCTCTTTCTTATCCTTTTCACTGTTCTCGCTAAGTTTGAAACGTGCTATCATATTCTTTAGTATAAGCGACTGGCTTGAAAGCTCTTCACTTGCGGAAGCTGAACCGACTGCAGTTGAGGTATTGGCTGATACAACGGCTGATATCTGGTCTACTCCCGTATTTACCTGAACAATAGCTTCTGCCTGCGCCTCAGAAGCGTCTGAGATATTCTTTACGAGATCCTTTATAGTATTTGAATTGCTTACGATATTGTTCAGCGAATCAGCAGTTTCTTCGGCTATCTTAGAGCCCTTTGAAACAGCGGCAGACTGGTTTTCGATAAGTGAAGCGGTCTGCTTTGCGGCTTCGGCTGATCTTGATGCCAGACGTCTTACCTCGTCTGCTACCACGCCAAAGCCCTTTGAACCCTCTCTTGCGGCCTCTACGGCGGCGTTAAGGGCAAGGATATTTGTTTGGAATGCGATCTCGTCAATGACCTTGATTATCTTTGAGATCTCATCGGAAGCTGTATGGATAGCATTCATGGCATTTACCATGTTGCCCATATCGCTGTTGCAGTTGTCAACGGCTTCGGTATTCTTAAGTACGATATTATAAGCGTTCTTAGAGTCCTCAGAGTTCTGAGTTATCTGCTTTGAAACATCACTGAGGGTAGCAGAAAGCTCCTCGATCGCGGAAGCCTGCTGTGTAGAACCCTGTGATACAGACTGTGCGATATTTGACACCTGAACCGCTCCTGAGTTCACCTGCTCGGCTGACATATTGATAGAAGCAAAGGTATCAGACAGAGAGTCGAGTATCTCGTTAAACGTACTCTTTATCTTATAGAAGTCGCCCTTGAAAGTACCTTCCATTCTATGGCAAAGGTTGCCCTCGGATATCTGGGTAAGAGCCACTGTGATAAGGTTGATATACTGTCTGAGGCAGACGATAGTTTCCTCCAGAGAGTTTGAAAGGACGCCAAGCTCGTCCTTTGAATACCACACGTCAACAGGGTCGGTAAGGTTGCCCTGTGCGAGAGAACGAAGTCTGTTTGTGGTAGAAATGATAGGCTTTGTTATCCTCTTTGCAAAAAGCAGAGAGAACAGCACCGTCAGGCACATAAGCACAACGCCCATTACAATGATATTAGTAAGTGCGCTGGAGCTTGCAGTGGTGAAGTCGGCAACATTTGTAACCATGACAACAGTACCGTCAAAATATGACGAACCATAATAGCCCACGATATAATTGTTATCCTTAAATTTATACTCTGTTGTACCGCTATTATTTGCAAGTATTTTCTCAACTGCATTTGTCACTTCCGTATATTCTTCATCTTTCTTACCGATCTCAAGGGCATTTTTACCTATCTGATCGGTATCCTTATGAAGAAGGATCTCTCCGTCTTTACCAACAAGATAAACATAGCCGGATTTTCCGAAGGTATATTCATTAAGAGCATTGATAAGCATATCGCTCTGAATGGTAATACAAGCGACTTTTTGTTCTGAGTTGCCAGACTTTGTTGAAGCAAGTATAGAAAAATAATTCTTACCGCCAAAGGTATATATATCGGTTATATAGGCCGAGCTTCTTTCGCAAGCGCTTATGACGTGCTCTTTTTCAACTGATGACGATACCATTTCATTATCTGTTGCAAGCACAATGCCATTGCCGTCAAAAATCGTAAAATTCAGATAGAAGCCTGTGTTGTCTGCAAAGCCACTTTTTACCGCCTTCAGTCTGTCAGCGTCAGTTTTTGCCCCTAAAAAAGAATCAGACTTTACGGTCGAAACTATATTATTCGTATAAGAGCTGATCGTCGAGTCAAAATTCTTAGCAGCCTGAACAGCCAGTGGTTCAGCGGTGCTTTTGAGCGTATCCTTTGCAGAAACGTTTATAAAATACACGGAGACCAAGCTGAGCAGCACCGTGATGATAAGTGCGATTGAAAGCATTGCCAAAAGCAGCTTTGAACGCAACGTTTTCATATACAGTTCCCCCTTATGAACTTGTTTTTAACGCAGCACACAACACTGCGATATTACGTGTTTATTATATCATAATTGCACAATTATTTCAAGTACCACAAGCATATTTTTTGTGAACTTATGATGCAATTAATGATATGGAGGTGAATAAGAATATGTAAAAAAGGGGGTAAATAAAATATGTACATAAGTCTAAGGATAAGAAAAAGGGTGATGCTTTGTGTTATAGCTGTGCTTTCTATGCTGGCGGCGGTGGCTGTTATGCCGACCTTTGCAAAAGAAGAAAAAACAGATGGGATAAAGCTTCCGATCATAATGTATCACAGCATCGTAAAAAACGAAGATCGCAGCGGTGAGTATGTCATAACGCCTATCGAGCTTGAAAAAGATCTGCTTTATCTGAAGCAGAACGGCTACACTACTGTTTTTGTAAATGACGTTATAAGGTATGTGAAGCGTGGGGGCGAACTGCCTGAGAAGCCTATCATACTGTCCTTTGATGACGGCACTTACAACTACAGAGAATATCTTCTGCCTCTTCTTGAAAAATACGATATGAAAGCCACTGTATCTATTGTGGGGGCTTACACTGACGCTGCCTGCGAGGAGGCTGAGCCTGATCCTGCTTACTCTTATCTTGACTGGCAGGACGTTTCGGTGCTTCGTGACAGCGGTCATGTGGAGATATGCAATCACTCTTACGATATGCACAATCTTGATGGCAGGCGTGGAGTCGGTCAGCTAGAGGGGGAAAGCTACGAGGATTACCGAAAGGTATTTCTTAACGACACCACGAAGCTTCAAACGCTTTGCGATGAACACTGTGGTTTTCAGCCAAACGTTTACACCTATCCTTTCGGCATAACCTGCGAAAGTGCAAGTCGGCTCGTAAAGAACATGGGGTTTGAGGCTAGTCTTGGAGTAGAGGAAAAAATCAATATAATAAAAAAAGAAGATGAACACTGCCTTTTTGGTCTTTACAGATACAATCGCAGCGGGATCATCTCCACAGAAGAATTCATGAAAAAAGTTTTTGGAGCATAAAAAAAAGCAGCCCCTATTGGAGCCACTCTCTAAACTGAATCACCATCAGCATGTTTACATTATACTCTGGCAGGTGTCGAAATTATACTTGTTTTTGTGTGATTTTTGTAAAAAAAATGTGTATTCGTGTAAGCAGAGTGAAAAATGCTGTCACAAACAGCCAAAAGCACGTTGATACGCCACTTTTGGCTGTTTATCATCTCTTTACACAGAACTTATTTATCCTTTTTGCCGCCTTTGATCTTTCCTCTTATCCAGATAATTATTACTACAAGTGCAATAACAAGGACAATAAGGACGATAGCAAGGGCGGTATTGAGCATCTTTTTATACTGGTCCATAACATTTGCGTTTTTGGACACGGCAGATGAAGTATCGGAGCCGTCTTTCTTTTGGACGGTCTGGGTCTGCTGTTCATCTCCGCCTGCGGCTCTTATTATGGTGACAGTATAGGTGGCGGCATTGCCGTCAACGTCTGTGACGGTTATGGTTCGTACATTTTCGCCCACCTGACACTCGCTTGTGCCTGTATACCATACATAATCAGAGGGGCTTGCTGTTGTTCCCTCTATCTCAACATTGGTAACGGAATTGTCAACGTTCACTGTATAGTTATAGACATTATAGGCAAAGGCAGGAGAAAGCTCGCCGTTATCCACTGTCAGGGCTGTAAGAACGCCTTTATCGGGTATGCCGTTTGAAGGTGCGGTCTTAGTGGTAGTGGTGGTGGTAGTGGTCTTTTCGGTGGTGGTCGTGGTTTCTGTTTCGGTCTTGGTTTCCACCTTATCGCCTCCAACTGTTATGACACAATAGGCGGTAGGCGAGCCGATAAGCTCTGAATCAGGGGAATATATCTTACAGCTTTGCAGGCTTATATTTGCATTTCCTGCTGACAGACCTTTGAACGTAAAGCTGAAATCCACTTCTGAAGAGGGGGTATCAGGAAATCCGTTTACTGTAAGAACTCCTCCTCCGCCTGAGGCGTTGTCGCTTGACACAAATTCTATAACGGAATCGTCATAGGCGATATTTGCCTGAACGCTTCCTATCTCTGAATCTGCAGAAAATGTCACGGAAACTTCAAACTGCTGATCGGTCATGACGGGGTTTTTAGGCGGATAGAAGAAAGCCTCCCCTGTTGCATGGGCAGTGAGAGCCGTCATTGGAACTGCAAGTGCGGCTGTCAAGAGCGATGAGAATATTCTTTTTACAAGCTTTGTTTTTGTGATCATTGCTATCCCTCCCGATAACATGGATAATTATTTGGTATAAACTTTGGCTATATCAGACCACTGTCCGAAATAGGTCTTGGCCCCTGTGGCTGTATAGCTTCTCACACGGACGAAATATGTCTTTTGGCTTTTAAGATCTGTTACGGTCTTTTTGTCGGTCTTATTTGAGGTCACCTTAACTGTCTTTGCACCGCTGAAAGATATATTTTCAGCGTAGGATATCACATAGCCTGTAGCAGAGCCTTTCTGTGCATAGTCTATATAAAAGCCTTTTTTCACTGGCATGAGCTTTTGTATGGTCTGCTTTGCAGGGGTGATGACAAAAGACTTCGTTATCACTCCGCCATACGAGCCTTTTCCTGTTACTGTTACATTAGCTGTGCCTATATTCTTATTGGCGGAATATTTCACTATATAGTCTGTGTCGTTTTTAAGGGTCTTGCCCGAATATGTGACTGTTATGCTTTGGGTGATGTTCTTGCCTGTGAAGGACTTGTTTTTTATGCCTGCGACCTTAGCTTTGGCAATATCATATTTTGCGGTGGTCACGCTCTTTGTATCAGACCATGCGCCGTTATAACGCTTGCCGCCGACTATTGTATACGAACGCACTCTTACATAATATTTCTTCCCTGCCGTCAGGTTTGAAACTGTCTTTTTATCCGTTTTGTTTGAGGATATATTCAAGGTTTTTGCACCTGCGAAGTCAGAGCGTGTACTGTACTGCAGTTCATATCCTGTGGCTGAGCCTTTCTGAGCAAAGTCGATAAAAAAGCCTTTATATCTTGTTTGCAGAGATTGTATCTCCTGTTTTGCAGGATAAATGGTAAAAGTTTTTGTTATCGTACCCTGATAGTTTCCCATGAAGCTTATGGTTATTTTTCCAACGCCTATTTTTGTATTTGAGCTATATGAAACAGTATAATCATGTTCAGGAAGAAGAAATTTTCCTCCGTCTGTTACCATAACGTCAGGTCTTATAGGCTTGCCTGTGTAGGAGAGCGTATCAACATAATAGACGCTTGTTAATTGGGCGGACTTTGGAAGAATGTCGAATGCTTTGGCTATAGTGCCGCTGTATCCGCCAATGCCTGTTATTATCATTTTGCCCTTGCCTGCGGCTATATTATCGGCATAGTCAATGGTATAGTCTTTATTATTTGTCAAAGTGGTATCGCCATAGGAAAGCGTTATACTGCTTTGAGCAAGCTCATAGCCTGTGAATGTCATATGTGTTTTAAAGCCTGATATCTCGCAGTCTTTTATAAGCTTTCTGTCGGTATAGACCGCCTGCACTGTAATATGGGCTGTGACTTTTGAAAAGTCTTTATCCCAGCCTGTAAAGCGTTTGCCTTTTATGGATGGTGCTTTGGGCGGATCGGCACTTTTGCCGTATTCTACGGTCTGAGATGACAAAACTGTGCCGTTTATATCGGTGAAATCGACCTTGCAGGTATTGGCTTTCCAGCCTGCATAAAGCGTCTTTGAGCCGTCTGAAAAGCTCACGGACGTTATAGGCTCGCTCTCAAGCTGTGAGTCGGCATACCAGCCTGTGAACTGTGCGCCCTCTTTTGTGGGGGCGGAAAGCTGTGCGGTTTCGCCCTCACCAAGCTCATCAGTGTTGAGGGGGCTGTTTTCGCCACCGTTAAGGATATAATCTATCTTTGCTTTGTCACTTGGGGTGACTTTTGCGGAAACTGTGGTGTTTTCTGTGAAAACTGTGTCGCTGTTCACAGGTTCACCTTTATGATACCAGCCGAGCGTGTAGCCCTGCTGAACATTCACATTCGGGAACACAGCTTTGCCTGCATAGTCGGTGCAGACTTCTATGGTCTGTGCCACAGCGGAGAATGTTATCTTATGGGAAGCCTGCTCGCTATATGAGGTCTGGCGCACAAGAGTGCCGTCCATTGTCCACTTTGCGCTGTCTTTGAACTTTTCACCGTAGGTGTTCATTGCATATGCCCCTTGAGAAAGTGCATTTTTTGCAGAAAGGCTTGAAACCAGGCTGTCGCTGTCATTGCTGTAACAGCCGTATGCGTTCACAACGGAAACGGCAATATCCCTGCCTCCTATAAAGGCATTTGTAATGGCGGAGCTGTTTTCCCTTAGGTTTGAAGAACACTCTGTTATGATACCGCAGGATTGTCTTCCTATGATGCCACCTGAATAGACTTCTCCTGACACTGTGCCGTCAAAGGTGCAGGCTTTTATGGCTGTTCCTTGATAAAAACCCACTATTCCACCTGCGTAATCGCCTTTCACTATACAGTTTTTCAGAGAAATGTTATTTATCTCTGCACCATTTTTTATGTATGCGAAAAGCCCTGAATACTCCCCTGAGGAGATAACTGCGTTTCTTATAAGGTGTCCGTTGCCGTCAAAATAGCCCATGAATGGGTTTTCAGAATTGCCTACGGGTGAGATAGTTTTTCCATCAAAGTCAAGGTCGCCTTCAAGGGTGACTAGCTTGCCCTCAAAGCTTTCGCCACTGCTGACACGCTTTGCAAAGCTTTCCCACTGGGCTTCTGTGGTTATAACAAGGGCTTCGTCCTGTTCTTCTGCGGCGGAGATAAGTAGCTTTTGTGCGTTTGAGATATCATTTTTAGAAGCGTTCTCGTCTTCAAGCACCATTCGGGCGTTGTTTGCTTCCCTTTCACAGCCTGCAAGGGTGCCGTACTTTGCAAGGGCGCTTTCAAGTGAACTTTTATCGGGCTTTGCAGTATCGTCAGTGTAAGCATAGATAAAAAGACTTCCTATGGAGTCGGTCTTATCTGCTCCAACGTCAGACCAATATTTGCCGTTAAGAGAAACATAGCTTTGCCCTGACTGCGCCTTTGATGTTCGGTCGCTTTCTGCAAGGAGATATCCCCTGCCGCTGTCACCGCTGAATTTTACTGAAATGGAATATTTCTCGCCCTCTTCAAGGAGGATATCCTCGGGAAAGTCAACTGTATAAAAGCCGTTTGCGGACACTGAGCCGCTTATCTGCGTTTCAAGGACGCCTATAGGGTCGCTGTCGGAAACGTCGGTATAGACGCTTAGGGTGTAATCCGCACTGCCCGTTTTGCCCACATACATAAAGCCTGCTTTATCAAGCTTTTCATCGGCTTTAGCGGTGAAAACATTTGCACCGTAAACAGAGCCGTCATTGCTGGCATTCACAACATAGCCTGTCATTTTGCTGTAGTGATATGTATTATCACAGCTTTCTTCAAAGTCATAGCAGCAAAACTGTCCGAACTCTGCTTCGTCATAGGACACCCAATAGAAGCCGTCATTATCCTGATCTGCGCCCCACGAGCCTTTCACAAGCCATGCACCGTTATTGGCAGGCTTATATCTGAAATTATCCTTACTGTAGTTATCGTCCCAGCCCACCACTGTGACGGAATGATTTATGATAGTGTTTTTTGAGGCGTCGGGATCATAGTAGGCAGTATTGTTATGATTCATATAGCCATTTCCTGCAAAATAGCTTGCGGAAACTGCTCCAAGCTCCATTATTTTACGCTTCACCTGCGTGGTGCTTGAAAGCTCCATGACATAATTCAGCCTGTATTCGCTGACGCTTTTCTTATTTTCGGAAACTATCATATTCTCTGTGCCGGATTCTAAAAACGGCTCGTAATCCTCATAGCATAGTCCCTGACCATTTGCAAGAGCGGAGGCCGCAAAGAGCCAGTTTCCCCCTGATGAGAAATCGTCTTTACCTGTGGCTGTGCCTGAATTTGAGGACAGCACCAAGGCAGGCACGGAAAATTCTGCGGAGGGGTTTTCAAGCCCCTTTTTGATAAGATCCTGTTCTGCACAGGCAAGGGCTGAGAACGCCCAGCAAGCACCTGTTGAAGCCTGATCTTTTACTGTTGTGATCTCTCCTGAGCTTCTTGGGTCATGGGTGGAAGGGAGCTTTCGGGCGGCTAGTCTTGCAGGGGACTTTATCAGATAGTCACCGTCTGTGCTTTTGACCACGCCCTCTATCTCATAGCTATAGCCGTTATGGGTAAAGTTTACGGGAACGACTTTTATGCCGTTATCCTCGTTGGCAAGTGCAAAAGTCTGCGCCGAAAGCTGAAAAGCCAAGAGCAAAGCTGTCAAAAGCCCTGCCGCACCTTTCATTCTTCTCATGTTCCGCCCTCCTGTTTATCTCAGGTTATGGTTATCTTTCTTGTATACTCGTTTGAAATACATCTTCCGTATGCCGCTGTTTCTCTAAGTCTTACTGCGTTCTTTTCAAGGAAAGCAACACGCTTTGCATAGTCGGAGATATCCTCAAGCTTTTTCAGCGAGGTATCATACTCAAGAGTTCTGTTCTCAGCCTGCGCAAGTATGCGTGTGCCTGTGCGGTTAAAGGCAAGTATCCTGCCGTATGGCACTTGTCTGATATCGTCCTTTCTGATGCCGAGAACAAGGTGCAGGACCATTCTTCTTACTCTTGCCATGGTGATATTCTTTGACTTTATACGCTGTTCAAAGATATCCATAGTTTCAGGGCAGGAGCTTACGACAGACATAAATCTGTTGGCAAGGTGTTCGTCGCAGTCAGGTAGGGCTAGAAAATCTTCTCTTGAAGCTGTGCAGAGCTTGAAAAGCATTTCTCTGCCTGCCTGCCGGGTAAAGGACGGCTTACAGCCCTCAAAATCATATGGAACAAATTTCTGCCACTCACCGCCCTCTTTTATAAGCTCTCTTATATGAGAAGCCGAAGCAAAATCACCAGACTCTGCCTGAGAATCATGTGCAACAGCTTCACGCTTTACGGCATAAGGCACTAGCCATGGGGCTATACGCTTTGCCGCCTTTATATACTCCACTGCAAGAACGTTATTTGGTGTGGAGAATATCTCTTCGGCGGTTCTGCCATAAAGACCTATGGAGGCTTCATACATAGCCTGCGGGTAGGACTTTCCCTGAGATAAAAGTTCTCTTACCTGCTGTGAATTTTCAAGCATTGCGGATATTTCAGCTGCCTGTTCAAGGGCGTTCCTATCACCGCTTTCACAGCCGAAAGACAAGGTCGTTACCACGTCCTCCCCAAGACCTGCAAGAAGCCTTACTGCACTTCTTGCAAAGACCTCACTGTTTGAACATGAGAACGGGCATGGCAGTTCTATAACAAGGTCTGCACCGTTTCTTATAGCAGCCTGCGCTCTGTCATATTTTGAGAAAACAGCCGCTGAGCCACGCTGCACACAATCGCCGCTCATTACTGCGACGATACCCTCTGCGCCAGCCTGTCTTGTGGCTTGTATCTGATATTTGTGTCCGTTATGGAACGGATTATATTCCGCAACTATTCCCGCAATTTTCATTTTTTACTCCTCTTTCTACCCTATGCATATTTTATTCAGTCTTTCAAAAGCTTACTGCGAATTATGATACTAATATGTTAAGCCCTAGTAAAAAAATTGTGCAATATGTATATTTATGAAAAAAGCTCTTGAAATTTATCATTAATATTGATATACTATAAGTATATGATATTATGGGCTTAAAGTCAAGCCCGTTATCTGACATATTATAATCGGGAGGAGATTTTTTCCAATGAAAATCTTAGTTGTAAATGCAGGTTCATCATCACTTAAATATCAGCTTCTGGATATGAAGGACGAGTCTGTTATCGCAAAGGGCAACTGCGACCGTATCGGTATCGACGGCCATGTGAGCGCAAAGACAGGCGACGGCAGACACATCGAGGAGGACTGCAATTTTCCTACTCACACTGAGGCTTTTGAAAAGCTCGTTGAGGTACTCACATCAGGCGAAACAAAGGTCATCGACTCTATGTCTGAGATATCAGCCGTTGGTCACAGAATAGTTCAGGGTGCTGAGATATTCAAGGAGACCTGCCTTGTAACAGACGAAGTTATCGACCAGATCGACTCACTGGCTGAGCTTGCACCTGTACATAACCACCCACACGCTCTTGCACTGAGAGCCTGCAAGGCAGTTATCCCAGCAGGCACACCACAGGTAGTCGTATTCGACACTGCTTTCCACTCAACAATGCCAAGAAAGGCTTATCTCTACGGTCTGCCATACGAGTGCTACACTGATCTTCATGTAAGAAAATACGGCTTCCACGGAACATCACACAGATTTGTTTCAGGCGAGCTTGCAAGAGTAATGGGCAAGCCTATCGAGGAGCTTAAGATAGTTTCATGTCACCTTGGCAACGGCTCATCTATCACAGCTATCAACGGTGGCAAGTCTGTTGACACATCAATGGGCTTTACTCCTCTTGACGGTCTTGTAATGGGCACACGCTGCGGCTCTGTTGACCCTTCAGCTGTTGACTATGTTGAGAAGAAAATGGGCTTTACACCTGACCAGATGACAGAATACATGAACAAGAAGTCAGGCTTCCTTGGTCTTTCTGGTATCGGCTCTGACAACAGAGATATTCAGGCTGCTGCAAGCGAGGGCAACGAGAGAGCGCTTATCGTAAGCGAGATATTTGCTTATCAGATCAAGAAGTTCATAGGTTCATACGCTGCTGCAATGAACGGTCTTGACGCTGTTATCTTCACAGGCGGTATTGGTGAGAACGCACCTGAGGTAAGAGCGGCTGCTTGCTCAAATCTCGATATCCTCGGTATCCACATTGACGCTGAGAAAAACCTTTGCCGTGGAATACTCAAGGAGATATCCACAGACGATTCTAAGACAAAGGTTTACGTTATCCCAACAAACGAAGAGCTTCTCATTGCAAGAGATACTCTGGCACTTGTTACAAAGTAATATTTCAGATAACATTAAGGACGCTGTAAAAAAAAGCGCAACAAAGCCCGTGGATTTCCTCGATATGGAAGCCCAC
>ERZ773210.53-NODE-53-length-127760-cov-18.709878_pt1 | contig 127760 bp, 116 predicted proteins | sample MGYA00580528_ERZ773210 | MGnify/ENA primary metagenome ERZ773210 (study PRJEB29015, sample SAMEA2737769) | human gut metagenome | biome: human gut; feature: human-associated habitat; material: faeces | place: China | collected 2012 ...
GAAACATTTCAAATAGCAATACCAGATGAATATAAGGAAAAGTAAAATTTCAGTTTTGTGTTGAATCTCTAAGCAAAATAGCTTATAATTTGACATGCTACATATAGTTATTATCCACAGTTATCGAGTAGGTGTTATCAATGCCGATAACAAAATGATAACATTAGCTCGTATAGGCAGGATAATATGGATATATCAAATAATCAAAAGAACGAGAAACATTACAGAGAATAATTCCTAAACAAAAAGCGTTAGTCTTTGTAGAGTTTGAATAACGGACTAAAATGCCGAAAGCCTGTATTTATGCGGGCTTCCGGCATTTGTTGTATCGGCAATAAAAATAAACCACCTGCTATGCAGGTGTGTTCCCAGAAAGCTTTAGCTTCAAGAAAAAACCTCCATGTTATAATGAGTTTAAGGTTTGCCAACCAAATTCAATATAACAAGGAGGTATCCGAATGGATAATAACAGTTTATCACACACAAAATGGACATGCAAATATCATATAGTATTTGCACCAAAGTTCAGAAGAAAGGTTATATACAAGCAAATAAGAGCAGATATAGGTCACATATTGAGTGAATTATGTAAAAGAAAAGGTGTAGAAATAATAGCAGCAGAGTGTATGCCAGATCATGTTCATATGTTTGTGAGTATACCACCGAAGTACAGTGTATCGGAAATAATGGGATATTTGAAAGGAAAGAGTTCTTTGATGATATTTGATAGACATGCAAATTTGAAGTATAAGTATGGCAATAGACATTTCTGGTGCAGAGGATATTATGTCGACACAGTAGGTAAGAATGCAAAGAAAATTGAAGAGTATGAAAAAATCAGATGCAGGAAGATCTGGAATATGATCAGATGTCACTGAAGGAATACATCGACCCGTTTACGGGTGAGCCGGTAAATAAGGCATAAGCTAAAGCCCTTTAGGGCTTGCCTGTGGTAGCTATGCATGTGGCGAATCTTCAATGGCTCTTTAGAGCCGGCTAGTACCACAGGCTTATAGCCGCAGAGCAACCCACCAGCTGAGCTGGTGGTCATGATTTTATCGAATGGCTCTAGTTTGGCTCTATTTGTGGAGAGAAAAGGATTTTTCATCAGTTTTTAATGGAAAAATTATTACACCTGATATTGATGCAGACAGTATTGTTGAAATGATATATAGAGATTCAGCAAATGAAGGATAAGGGTATTACGAATGGCAAGAACAGAAAAAGTGATAATGACAAATATGTGTATGGTGTTTAGTGAAAATAGGGTACTTGTCCAAGATAAAATGAGGGCATTTGAGAGAATAGTTCTTGGAAAATCTTGAGTGGGTGCCAGGATTAAAGCGGGGCTGGCAGATTTTACAAAGAACCTGGGATTTTTTCTTGCCATCATTCCACATGAGATACTGAACAGGAGCATTACAAGAAAGACAGCGCAAGTCCTCAGGGATGGTACATTCGCTATGGCGGAATAGGGGTTTGATATCTTTGTTGTATCTGGCTTTGTAGTAAGAAAGTAAGTCAGACCACTGCCAGTCCTGTTTATGGCAGATGATTTTAGAAAGTGTGTCTATTTTGAACTTTTGATATTTAGGTGAGTGTGAGTCATCATAAGCCCACTGTTTAAGAGGGATATATTTACAGATGAATAAAACTAACCAGCAGTTTTGTTTATAAAGGTGTTGAATTAATTGAATTAGATATAATATAATGTCCATAGGTGATTACCTTTCTTTCTATCCAGATATTGTTTTTTCGCAGATTCAATTATACTGGTTATTTAGGGGGTAGTCACCTTTTTTATGCAAAAATATGTGGAAACCCTTGAAATATAAAGAATTATAAGAAGAAAAGGGGTGTCAGAGTTGACACTACCAAAATAACAGGGGGAGAAAAAAATGCGACTTTATAAGATGGAGCTTTTTAAACTATTTCAAAATAAAATATTTAAAATAGGAATGTTGGCTGCGACAGGATTGCTGTTTCTGTATTTTTGGTTTGCAGAGGTCGGTGGAGAAATAGCGACAGTAGATGGGAAGTTTTATTCCGGTTATGAAGCAGTGCAGATGAATCGGAAGATTACGGAAGAATTTGAAGGTGATTTGACGGATGTAAAAGTGAATCAAATAATTGAAAAATATGGTTTACCTACAAAATTTGAGGAAAATATGCCAGGGTGGAGAGATGGAAACTTTTTAAATGATTTTGTTACAAGATATTTTACCAATGGTGCATGGGAAAATGGTGTACTTCCAACGGAGAGGTATTTTCTGGGGGAAACAGAGTTGTGAAAAGCTTATGATGAAATTGGGAAAACACCTTATTTGGCATATACAACGGGATGGAAGGTATTCGCTGAAATGCTTCAGTTTGGATTGATTTTAGGAAGCATATTGATTATTTGTGGAGTGTCGACCATCTTCGCAGAGGAAAGCCAGACGAAAATGCTGCCATTAATTTTTAGCACGGAAGAAGGAAGAAGAAAAGATGTTCCTGCAAAAATTTTGGCTTCTATGACATTCACTATTTTCATTTTTATGTGGTTTGTGTTAGTTAATTTAGTCTTATGCTGGATGATATATGGTTTGAAGGGATTTGAAAATATATCCTGGATGGTGCTTTCTCAACATATGCTTCAACCTGTATTATTTTTGAAATATCTTGGCATTTTATTAGGATTAGCTTTACAGGCGCTTTTATCGTTATGCACCATTACGCTATGCGTTTCTGCATATCAGGATAGCTCTTTTTGTGCAGTAATTATTGCGGCTGTATGTTGGGGACTTCCTGTATTGATAAGGATGTTTTTCGGGGGATCATATGGCTTATAGTAGATTCTATGCCGATTTTTCTTGTCATGCCGGGAATTGTAAATGACATATATGAGATATGGTATATTGTACTGGGAATAAATATTTGTTTTGCCATAGGGTGTTTGGTAAAAGGATTGGTATCTTATAAAACAAAACAATTTGCATAAAAATAATTGGCTTGTACAGGATGTGAAATGGGGTGATCATTTGGGAAGATTTTAATTCTATCATTTGAGGATGGAGAAGAGCATATTTTCAATCGTCTTTTGTCATATGCTAATGAAGAAATAGAAGTTCTGAAACATGATGACTTCTGTAAAGAAAAACTTCATTTTGAAGGACTTTGTATTGACAAGTATAAGCGGATTGTGGTTCGTGACGAAAATGAGATTGAACTTACATATACAGAATTTGAAATATTATTGTTGCTGGCTCAAAATGCCGGAATAGTATTCAGCAAAGAACAGATATATGATAGTGTTTGGGAAGAACCATATTTCGGGGATTACAACATTGTTATGAGCCATATTCGTAACATACGGGAAAAGATAGAAGATAACCCAAGCAAGCCAATATACATACAGACGGTTTGGGGTGTCGGCTATCGGTTTAATAAAAATGGGCGGTAATCAAACATAGATTGCTGCCTATTATTGTGTATGAACAAAACGAAAATATCTAAAATGAAACGCAAAAATAGTAAAACGAAACGAAAAACATAAAAATAAAACGATTTTTCTTGAAATAAAACGCTTATGTGGTATAATATATAAATGATAAGGTAAGGAGAATGCATATGTATTATTCGGAGATAGGAAAAATCATTGAAGCTGGTTTAGAAAGAGACAAAGATAAAGTTGCTAGTTTTGCACAGTTATTAGCGAAAAAAATGGCAGCAGACGGAGAAGAAAGAGGAAGCAAGAGAATTGGTGATATATTGGAACGAAAGAACCGTAGTAAGGCTGTTACAGATTCGCTTATAGCCCCGCCACCTGTTGATCAAGAAAGTAGAATGAATATTGTTGAAATAGACTACCAACCGGTTGTAAATGATTTGATTTTATCTAAGGCTGTTGAATTGAAATTGATGGATTTCATGGAAACAATAAATAACAAAGAAAAGATGGATCAGATTGGATTGGAGTTCAATATGTCGCTGCTGTTATATGGATATCCGGGATGTGGTAAAACAAGTGCAGCAAAATATATTGCGTCGCAGTTGGGATTGCCATTAGTTGTAGCAAGATTAGATACATTAATTTCTTCATTGCTAGGAAACACTGCGAAAAACATTCATAAAATATTTGAGTTTGCTAAAAAGCAACCATGTGTATTGTTCTTGGATGAATTTGATGCGATAGCAAAAGCTCGAGACGATCATCATGAATTGGGAGAATTAAAGCGTGTTGTAAATAGTTTACTTCAAAATATGGATGAGTATTGTCAAAATGGAATTTTGATTGCAGCTACCAATCATCATGAATTGTTAGATAGTGCAATTTGGAGAAGGTTTCAAACTGTAATTGAAATGCCGAAGCCTGAATTGGCTGAAGTTGCAAGTATGATAAAAAATATGCCGGAATTTATTGATGTAAGCCAAATAAAGCCAGGACAATGGAAAAAGGTATATGATGCATTATTGGGATTGTCGTATTCGGATATTAAAAATATTTTAAATAATATGGTAAAGAAACTAGTATTAAAGGATGAGAATAAAGTTAAGTTTACAGATATTTTAGTCGAAGCATATTTATTTAAAAATCATGGAAATTACACTATGGAGCAAATGGTACAATATATGATTGATCATGGGGTATCGCAAAAACAAGCGTCCTTATATTTTAATGTTTCAACAAGACAAATAAAAAACTGTTTGGAAAGGAGTGAAAAAAATTGAGTGAAAAATATTTGCCAATAAAGATTTTCGAAAAACGAAAAGATTATGATGATAGAAGTACTGAGGGCGGAGGAGATAGTCATGAAGGTAGTTGGGTACTTCATGGAGAAGAATTAAATAAACGTGTAGACTACTTAAGTAAAAATGTTAATACCATACAAGATTCTTTTCAAAAATGGAAAGAAAATAAGCGAGCATTGCCAATGATTATCTCAACGACGGTTATTGATAAAGCAATTGCCAAGACACATAGAAGAAGAATTGTAAATTTGCTAGAAAATGACGGCAAAGATAATGTGATAGGTGTGTATGGAGATAGGCAGTTGCTATCAATGGTTACAGAGGAAAGTCTGCTAAGTACAATTAGCCAGGTAATAGGAAGAAGAGAGGATGAGGCAACTCTTATTTCTTCAATTTCTGGAATAGATGTGTTTTCACCTTTTGTTGAACCGTATGATTCTGATAACAATGTTTATCGAGTTAGATTATGTGATTATAATGATTTTGACTTGAATAATATGGCAAAGATTTTATTTGAACAATCTTGTGAAGCGGCTGGTATTAAAATTCGTTCTAAGGTGCGATTTACTACGGATATGACGATTTATAGGGTCACAATTGACAACTTGGAACAGCTGAATGCTATGGGAGAATTTGAGGGTGTCTATTCGGCTGAAAAGACATATCCGATAATGGCAACTATGGATATTTTAGATTCTGATAATGTAGTCGTTGTAAAACAACCAGAAGAAACGGAAGAATATCCAGTGGTAGGAGTATTAGATACGGGCATAGCGGACATTCCGTACTTAGCACATTGGAAAGAGGCGGTTGTACATGAAAATTATCCAAAGGAATATCAGGATAATTCCCATGGTTCCTTCGTTGCAGGTATCATTGAATATGGGGATGAACTGAATGGTACAAATATCTCAGCCTTAAGTGGAGTGAGATTATTTAATGCTGTAGTACATCCTGGAAATACAATGACAATTTATCCGGAAGAATTAATTGATCATGTGCGTGAAGCAGTTGAGAACAATCCTGAGATAAAGATATGGAATTTATCTCTAGGAACGACAATGGAAAGTGAATTAGACGAATTTTCAGAGTTTGGTATGGCTTTGGATAATATCCAAGATGAGAATAATGTTCTGATAATTAAATCAGCTGGAAATTGTAACAATTTTGCAAAAGGTTTACCCAAAAGCAGAATAAGTAAGACAGCAGATTCAGTGCGTTCTTTAGTTGTAGGTTCAATTGCAGAAACGCAGGGGGAGCATGATTATGCCGAACCAAATATGCCTTCGCCATTTACAAGAGTTGGACCGGGACCTGCAAGTATTGTAAAACCGGATTTGGTATTTTATGGAGGTAATGCTGGAGTTGATAAGGGGAAATTGGTTATCAATGGAGTTCCGTCATTTGGTTTAGATGGAAATATATATAAAAATGTTGGAACAAGTTTTTCTACCCCAAGAGTGTCTAGAATAGCTGCAGAACTCGCTTTCATGATGCATGAGGATTTTGATGCGTTACTTATTAGGGCGTTGATGATTCATTATGCAAAGTATCCGGCGGATATTAAAATGAAAATGACAGATAAGGTTGCACAAATGGGATTTGGAATGCCTGTAGGTGCCAATGAGATACTTTACAATTCACCAGATGAGATAACACTAATTTTGAGGGATACTTTGGAAAAGGGAAGCTTTATTGAAATGTTTGATTTTCCTTTTCCGACAAGTCTGGTAGATGAAAATGGATTTTTTAGAGGACAGATTATTCTTACATTGGTAAATAAATCACTTGTAGATGAAAAACAGGCAGGAGAATATTGCCAATCAAATATAGATGTGTTTTTTGGTACATATGAGACTGAGAAAGATCGTGATGTGACAAAACCGACGATAAAAAATCCTAGAGGTGTGGATGATAATCAAAACCTTTTATCTGATAGCTTATATAGCGCAAGTGCGAAGGGAATACATCCTATAAATGGATTTGAACGGGAATGTACACTGGTTAAGTATGGTAAAAAGTTCCATCCAGTTAAGAAGTATGCAATTGATTTAGCTGATATGACCCCGTCAAATCGCGATAAGTGGTTGCCATCTACACGCAAGTGGTATCTGAAGATAGAAGGTTTATATCGCGATTTTATTGAAAATGAAGCTGTGAAAAAGGATTTTCAGTTAAGTCAGGAATACTGTATGATTTTAACTATTCGAGATCCAGAACATACAGCTCCGGTTTATGATGAAGTGACGCAACAACTTACAAACCGCAACTTTATTCATCATGATGTGAGAGTAAGAAATGTAGTTCATGTAACCAATGAATAAAAGTATGTTTAGGGCTCGAATAATAGAGCTTTAAATATAAATGCGGTATTGCTCTGCAAAGCAATACCGCAACATCGGATACACAGTTGGTATTCCGAATCTTGATAGTTCAAATAGATTATAGCGGAACTGTACTTCTATTTCAAGATATAATTCCCAACTGAGAAAGGTATGGTATTGAAAATGGGAAAGACAATTTGAGTAAGAGTCACTGCAAAACCAATATCAAACAGAAGAGTAAGAGTTAAGACTTCGTTGAGTAGCGGTGGGACAACCAGAACAAAACACAAACAATCAAAATGAAATAGGAGGGCTATTTTTATGGCAACAAACAGACCAGTTGGAGATAATTCTCGAGTGGGAGCAGTTAGAAGTAGATCGCAGGTATATAATCCGACAACGGGATTATGGACTAAGCGAGATGCACAAACAGGAAAATTCATGGATGTAAAAACATCTAGTAACACACCTTTTAAAGGGGTAAGAAAAGAGAAGTAATATAGTAAAGTATCAGGCAAGGAAGTAATATGGCAAAGTCATTTTGCTTCCTTGCTATGTTATAATGAAAACTGTTGTTCTTATGGAGGAATATATGAGAAAAAAGAAACACAAGAAGAAAAATAAAAATATGAAAAAAAGAGAAATACAAAAAATGCAGGTAGAAAATCAGCAGGAGGTGTTGGGTGCTGATGTTGATAAAAATCAGGTAGAAAACCAGCAAGAGATATTGGTAGATGCTGCTGAGAAAGAGCAAAGAAGAACAACCCGATTAGGAGCAATTATAGCTATTGTTGCGGTGATAGGAACGTTGTGTGCTTTTTTATTTAAGATGACGATTAGTTCTTTAAATGTGTGGTCGGAGCAGGGGGTAATGTATTGGTATTTGCAAGCACTTTTTTCATTCGCATTATCAACATCAGTTATTATATTTATTGACATAGTGTTGTATGTAATAAGTGATCTAAAAAGGTACAATACGCTGGATCAAAATTATAAGCAGTATGATCAGGAATCAGACAACAGATACATGTACTTACTAAGTGATTTTAGAATATATACAATAATGATTATTTTTGTATTCATTTTATCTATTCCATTATCTGCAATTTATGGAGAGGAGAGTCAAAAATGGAGTGGGATTTTGGTCTCTTGTCTGTGTGCAGTTGTTGGAATTGTTCTTGTTGTGCAATGGGTAAAACATAAGAGTAAAGAGGAAATTAAGAGAATTCTTCTGAAGGTAGGAGGAAAAATTGCAGAATGGATGTTTGTAGCATTATTATGTTTTACTATAAGTGCTATATTTATTGTGAATAATAAAGCAACAATTAGTGTAAGTTATAATGCTGATGGTATAGTGGAAATTTGTAATACATCAGCAGAAAACTATAATGGACTCGATATAGAAATATGGAATATGGATGGAGAAAAAATTTACACAGAGTCTGTTGAAAAGGAAAAATTGTTGTTTGCACGAGAAGATAAGTACGTTAATAATGAAGTTGAAGGTGAAAAGGTGGCAGAAGGAATATTAATAAACAGTGAATGTTTACATTGGAAATATATGTTTGATTTGAAAGAAGTAATAAATGAAGCGGGTGAGTATTGTGTTTCAATAACAGTACATCAAGATGGTAAAAGTGCTTTTTTGATTAATTCATTATCTGTAGAGAATAAAGAATATATTTTTGCAAAAGACAGTATGGAAAAAGACTATTAAAAATGGTGCTGGGTACAATTTGGGTACAGTAGTTTAGAAACCACATTGACGAGATGTAAAAACGTATCAAAATGATACGACTTCAACACCTGATAACATTAGATTAATATGAAAAATCAAACCCGAAAAAGAGTTTGAATAGTTGAAGCTGAGCTGTAAAGCCTTTGTTTACAAGGGTTTTACAGCTTTTCCTTTATAGGATTGCATTTTCATTGCATTATTTTTCTTCAACTGTTCTGTGATAGATTGCTGTATGTTGATTGCTGGTATAATTAGCAATGCTTTCAGTAGCAGATTGTACTTGTAATATTCCAGTCAGCTTTTTAGCAACTTCAAGATTCGTATTTGGATACAGATGACCATAAGTGCCGAGTGTTGTCTGTATTTTTTCATGTCCTAAACGTTCCTTGATAAGTAAAGGATTTTCGCCCATGCTGATAAGCAATGAAGCGTGGAAAATTGGAAGAGTAAATATCAAAAGCTGAAACAAAAATATAACGGTATTCAGAAGACGTTAGATGATATGCGTAAAGAAAATTATAAATTAGCAGAAGAAAAGAATATAATGCAAGACGTTTCTGATAGGTATGACCGTGTTGTGCGTGTTCTGGGATTAGAAACTGTAGAGGCGGCAATACAGCAAGATATTCGCAACGAGAAAGCTCTGGAAGAAAAGCAGCGGATGGAACAAATGCCGAAGGAAAGTATTCATGAAAGATTAGCCTGGGGAATAAAAAAGAGTGGGATGGAGAATCAGCAGCGTAAGAAAAATAAATCAAAAAATAGAGAAATGGAGAGATAAAATCATGGAAAAACACGTTTATGATGAAAAGAACGGATTAAGCTATACTCTGTGTGGAGATTATTATTTGCCGGATCTGGTATTGAATGAAGAAGAACCGACATATGGAAAATATGGAATGTTACGGAAACAGTTTTTGAAAGAGTATAGACCAATACGGTATCAAAACTTGTTATTATCTGGCAAGCTGACAGCACATCTGAATCAGATTGACCAGGAAGTAACAGAGCAGGTCGAAGTGTTAATGAAACAGATGGCAGAAAAACAGGGCGTGAACGAAAACTTAAAGAGGCAGAATCAGATGAAGTGGGTTAGATTGATGAATAATATTAAAGTTAGTGCGGAAGAAATTGTGTTGAAAGAGAGGGTATATATGTGAGTCGAAAGGGTAGTCGAAAGGCTGCTCTTTACAAAGATGAAAATAAAAATTGCTGAAAAGGTATGAGTTTTGTAGTGTAAAACTCTTTTGACATTGTGTTTTCCGTTAAGTAAAATATCTTTGATAGACAGATAATGAAAAAATGATTATTCTTGGTTTGGATCAAGAGAACAAATTACTTGCGAAGGGAGGAAATTATATGGAGCTGAGTATACAGATAAAAAAATACCGAACAGAGCTTTATCTATCACAGGAGGAATTGGCAGAAAAGGTATATGTAACAAGACAGACAATTTCTAATTGGGAAAACGAAAAGAGTTATCCTGATATTCATAGCTTGTTACTTCTTAGTTCATTGTTTAATGTATCTCTCGATCAATTAATTAAAGGAGATATAGAGAAAATGAAAGAAATTATTAGCGAGCAAGAAATTAAAAAGTTTAATTATTATGGTTCCATCTATACAGTTCATTTGGCCGTGTTGATTATATCGGCAGTACCTTTGTTTATGTGGCTCGGAAGGTATGCGTATATTCCGTTTGGAATTTTATTTATTATTACAATGTACTGGGCGTTAAAGGTTGAAAAACTAAAAAAGAAAAATGATATACAAACCTATAAGGAAATTGTTGCATTTACGGAGGGGAAAAAATTGGATGAACTTCATAAGGCAGTTGAAGTGGGAAAACGTCCTTATCAAAATATATTAAAGGTTATTATCAGTGCGGGTGTTACAGCGATGATTTGCTTCTTAATTGGAGTACTGATGCACGTATTCTTGAATTAATTAAATTTAAGAATATTTTGATTTGTAGAATTATAAAATAGAGCATTTTTTCGCAGATTTTAACCGGTAGTTAAGAAATCGAAGCCATAATTAAACGAAGGCTCAATTGTAAACATATATTAGAAATACTATAATGAGAATATAAACAGGGAGGTAGGAACAATGCAAATTGGTGAGAAGATAAAAAACTATCGGAAAACTGCGGGATTAACACAAGAACAGATGGCGGATTATTTGGACGTTTCTACTCCTGCGGTAAATAAATGGGAAAAAGGAAACACATATCCAGATATATCATTACTTCCGGCAATTGCTCGATTATTAAAAATTGATATGAATGAATTATTTTCATTTCGTGAAGAATTGACAGAAAAAGAGATTGGACAATTTGTGAGTGAGCTTTCGGAAGTTTCATCGGATAGCTTTATAAAAGCCTTTGAGATGGGAAAAAATAAAATAAAGGAATATCCTCATTGTGATTCGTTGATTTATTCAATTGCTACTGTTTTAAATGCGGCGCTAACTTTATCCGATATCGATGATGAGAAAAAGTTGGAATGTAATAATGTGATTGTTGAATGGCTGGAACGAACTGCTGAAAGTCCGAATGAAAAGGTAAGGATTTCCAGTATTTTTATGCTTGCGGCGAAATATATACAAATGGAAAAATATAAAGAAGCAAATATCTTTTTGGATAAAATTCCAGATACTGTGATAGATGCCACAATTATGAAAACGAATGTATTAGCACACCAGGAAGGGACAGATGTTGCAGCGTTCTTTTTAGAGGGAAAACTGATGCAGACAGTTACGAATATACAAAGCTATCTGTATAAGTTGATAGAAATGGAAGAAGAAACTGGAAATCATTGTAAAGCAGAGGAGATTGCCGAAATCACAGAACATATGGTGTCGTTGTTTGGTCTGTGGGATTACGGTAAAGTAGTACCACATCTATTGATTGCCGGGTATCGAAAGGATGTAGAAAAATGTATTCAGTTGATAAAAGAAGTGTTGATGGAGTCACAGAAGCCATGGAAGATGGTTGAATCACCTTTATATTACAGATATGCGGATACAGTACAGGGAAAATCTTTTTCAGGAGTCGGAAATAATTTTGTTCGTGCATTAGCTACAGAAATTGAAAATAAAGAAGAGTATGAATTTTTGAAAGGGAATAAAGAACTGGAGGCGATTTTTGCTCAATATTTGAAATAGATTGCGATAAAAATATATAGAAATGATAAAATATAAGCTGTAAAAATCTACGTTGAATTTTACAGCTTTTTGTGTATAATAGAAGTAGAAGAAACAATTTGAAATCAAAGGAAGGAGCTGAAAGAATATGGCAAATATTTTACCAGTATCTGATTTGAGAAATTATAATGAAGTCCTGAAAAACTGTCACAAAGGAGAACCGGTATATCTGACCAAGAATGGCAGAGGACGTTTTGTTGTCATGGATATTGAAGATTATGAGCGTGATCGTGCAGAGAAAAAGCTTCTGCTGAAGTTGCAGGAAGCCGAAGAAGCAGTGAAAGACGGAGAAGGCTGGCTGGATTTGGATGAATTAAAAGCACTTGTGGGGGAATAAGATGTTAAAACTGCGGATCAATCCGATTGTTGCAAAGGATTTGAAGAACATTCGGGATTATATTGCCGAAGACAACGAGGAATATGCTGCGAAGACCATAAAGGAAATTTACGGTAAATTTGAAAATCTTCAGATGTTTCCAGGAATGGGTTCAGATCTTTCAAAGAGAGTCAGCTTTCGGACAGACTATAAATATGCGATATGGGAAGATTATGTGATTATCTACAAAGTAGGAAACAAGTATGTAGAGATTTATCGTGTGATTAACCGGTATCAGGATATTACAAGAATTTTTGAGTGATAAAGGACAAAAGAGGGAAGGTGTGTTATGCCAACAGCAAATGAAATTATAGATAAAGAATATAGAAAAATAGTGGAGCAGAAATATTCAGAATATAGTAATGTCTGGCCTATTCTTAGTGGATACAATTTGTTAAATGGAACATATGGAAATTATATTATATGTATTTTTAAACATACAGGAAATAATTCTATGATGGCATCATCAGTTGTGGAATTCAATGATGTAAATACAGGGGTAATATCAATATCATCTCAAAATATTGATAGCGTAAGAGATAAGGTAAGATCATCCTTTCATTTATCAAGTATGGATTCCGTAGTTATTCTTGCTATGGATGGAAGTAATCTAGGAGATGAATTACAGAAATTACTAGAAAGTCATGAATTTGTAATGGGAGTGAAGAAAATGAAAATTTTTTTGAGCCATAAAGGTGCAGATAAGCCGTTGGTAAGATTATATAAACAAACCTTAGAATTATTAGGCTTTGAAGTTTGGCTTGATGAAGATGCAATGCCTGCTGGTACAGCACTACATAGGGGAATATTACAAGGATTTAAGGATTCATGTGCAGCAGTTTTCTTTATAACTCCAAATTATAAGGATGAAGGCTTTTTGGAGACAGAGGTTAATTACGCTATAACAGAAAAAATGAATAAAGGTGATAAATTTTCAATTATTACTTTGGTATTTAGTGATGATAAAGGTAAAATAGGAGAAGTACCAGAACTTTTGAAAACATATGTATGGAAACAACCAACAAACCATTTAGAAGCACTTCAAGAAATTATAAAAGCCTTGCCAGTGAAGTTGGGAGATGTTCGATATAGATAAGTTTGATAACGCAATCATGATAACAAATTGATAACACCGCTCAGTACAGTCTGGGAACTTTGGACAGTGGAACACATATAAAACCAGATAGAACCATAATTCCTATACAAAAGTGTATAGTGACGAGGTTTTATTTGCGAGTTTGAATAACGGATTAAAATGCCGAAAGCCTGTATTTATGCGGGTTTCCGGCATTTGCTTTATCAAATGGCTCTAGTTTGGCTCTATTTGTGGGGAGAGTAATGATTAGGGAATATGTAATAGTATGTAATGATTGGAGGCGATTATATGGATATTCTATTTAAAACTGATGATTTTGTGTTTTCATACAGAGTTGGCGGTATATTGATACATGAAGGGAAAATTCTGTTACAACGTCCGAAAAATGACAATTATGCAATTATCGGCGGACATGTTGCAGCGATGGAAACAAGTATGGAAACGCTAAAAAGAGAATTTGAAGAAGAGTTTCATGCTAAGATAGAGGTAGATAATCTGTTAGCAATCGGAGAAATTTATTTCCCATGGGGAAAAAGACCCTGTCATCAGATATGCTTATATTATAATGTACATCTGATAGATGATAATATTCCATTAGATGGTGTGTTTCATGGATATGATGAGCTGGATAATGAAAGAATTGATTTGGATTTCTGCTGGGTTTCGCTAGAGGATTTAAAGAAAGGTACTAAGGTATATCCTTTGGAGTTGATACCATATATTCTTGAGCCGGGGAAAGAAATTGTACATTTTGTTTCAAAGCAGATTTAATTGGATTTATGTGGAGAAGGGAAAAGAGATATGCTAGAAGTCAAGTTTTATGATTCAGTGGATGATTCATTATTAAAATTTGCAGTAATCATCTCACAGAGCAATGGCAAGTGGGTGTTTTGCAAACATAAAGAAAGAGACACATACGAAGTGCCAGGAGGACACAGAGAAGCTGGAGAAAATATTGTTGAAACAGCAAAAAGAGAATTACAGGAAGAAACAGGAGCTGTCAAATTTGAGATAAAACCAATATGTGTATATTCAGTAACGGGTAAGACAAGAGTAAATAATACTGGTGAGGAAACATTTGGACTGCTTTGTTTTGCAGAGATAACGGAATTTGCGAAAGAATTACATAGCGAAATGGAGAAGGTTGTTCTTATGGATAAGTTGCCTGAGAATTGGACATACCCTTTGATACAGCCGAAATTGATAGAAAAGTATTTACAGATGAAAAATTTTGTTGATGATACATTATAAGAAGAGAGGAGATTGAGATTTGGTAAATATAGGAGAAATGATGAATAAAGCGATTATGGATGGCATGTTGTAAGTAATTATTATATTTATGCCATATATTATACCGTTTTTGACAACAGCTCTTGTTGTGTGGGTAATTAAGAAAATTATTGAAAAATTCACATATGATTTTTCAACCATATCAGGAGACTCTAGAAGAATAGCAAGGAAAAAAGCACGAAAGATGGGCAACGTAGTAGATATGATTTCTTCTTTCAAAGATATAACTGAAAGTATAAAAAAATAGAGGGACATAGAGATATCTATTAACAGATATGTGAATTTCAGAGGAATAAAAAATGAGAACTGATATCATAGAATATTTACAGAAAGAAGTATATCACAGGTGCAAGCAACCAACTAACAAATTTGGAATGGGGTGCTATTATCACATTGAAGCAGTGGTGAAAAATGCAGAGATACTGGCAGAAAAATATGGTGCTGACAAAGAAACTGTGATTATAGCAGCATGGTTACATGATATAGCTTCAATAACTGATTATGCAATGTATGAGGAACATCATAAATATGGAGCAGATATTGCTAAAGAGATTTTAAATGAACTGAATTATGATAAAGAAAAAACGGCGTTAGTACAAAAGTGTATTTTAAATCATAGAGGGAGTGTAAAGCTGGGGAGAACCAGCATTGAAGAATTGTGTGTTGCAGATGCCGATGCAATTTCACATTTCGATAGTGTGCCAAGTTTACTTTATTTAGCTTATGTTGAAAGAAAGATGGATATAGAGCAGGGGGCGCAATTTGTGAGGAAAAAGCTTGAACGGAGTTATAACAAGCTATCAGACGAAAGTAAAGAGATTTACAAGGTGAAATATGAGCAGGTGATGGCTGTATTTGGGTGATTGAAACTATTATGAAAAGTATTTATAGCAGTTTGGAGAAAACATGGATATTTCAATAAAGTGTGATAGCTTAAAGGCTATATATAGTGTAAAAAATGGCATGTTAAGATGTGTTGCACCATATGAATTTACAATATCTCTAATGCCAATGATAAAGGTTTGCATAGAAGAAGTGGGGAATAGGATCATAACTTTTACTTGCAAAGAAGAAATTGAAGCTAAAAAGTTATATTCGTTACTTCAAGAATTAGAAAGATTATTGCAGATATTTGATGGAGTTTTTCTTGATTTGGAGGCTATAGAAATACATGGAAGAGAAAGCACTAATTCATATAATGCCCTAGTAGAACACTTTAAAATACAAAGATTACATTACTTTTCGTCTGCAAACTTTATTTCAATATTTAGCGATAGAATATTAAAATATGAAGATATTTTGTCATCTGAATTATTTGAGAAATGGAGAATTTTATTGGATGAATTAGGAGTTGTTAATGGAATGGTATTTGCAGGTCTGGCAAGTGGATTGTTGATATAGGAAATGTGTTGGCACAGGTGGGAGATAGGATACCGAATGAGATGTTAGCAATTATAGTGCATTGGTTATTGTTTATTATAGTAATTATTGGAGGTGTGGGAGCTGTAGGTGTACAGACAGTAATTGTAGAAAAGAAAGTTGCAAAAGTATATCAGGAGAATTGTTGGGATGTGATTAGCGTTGGAATAGCAGTAATAAGTTTAGTTATGGCTGTGTATTTTGGAGATTGGATAAAGGTCTTAGTAAAGCTGAATCTTGTTGCATTATTGTTATTAGTTCAGGCAGTATATGTTGGAATCAGAGCGTATGTGAAAGGTTGTAAAAGAGTCAGAGGCTATTATTGATGTTGAGGTGCAGGAAATACAGCAGAAATGTGGATAAAAGTTATTGTAGAGAATGGAATTACTTATGTGCTGGGCGAGGGTGATATTTATTATCCGGATTTACAGTTGCCAGAGAGAACAAATTATAATATCGGAAAGTTTGGACATATGAGATGTGAGTATCTGAAAGAGTTCAAACATGGATATTATATGAAGCTGTTGCTTGAAGGAAAGTTGAATGAATATCTGCATGATATTGATGAGGAATGCTATGAGATGATGGATAGGCTTGTGGAACAGATGAAGGAGAAACAAGGTGTGACGGAGAAGTTGAAGGCGGAAAATCAGATGCTATGGGGGAAAGATGAATAATATTATTGCTTGTGCGGAGGAGATTGTGGTGAGGGAGTTGGTGTATGCGTGATTTGGGGCAGTCGAAAGGCAGCCTTTTTGCTATATGATATATTGTTAAATTTATAAAATTAAATATTTTTTATGAAAAAAAGTTGCATAAAAAATATTTAATGATACAATAATGATAAGTAAATAGGAAAAGTGACTTGAAGGAATGAGCCATGATTATAGAGGTAAGAGCAAAAAATTGTTATGCATTTGAGGATGATATTACATTTTCAATGAAAGCAGATATGCGAAATAAAAAATTTGGAGCAAATGTTCACCAAGAGAATAATTTTAATGTCCTTAAAACAGTAGGAATATATGGTCCAAACAATGCAGGAAAAACCTGTTTGATTAAGTGCATTAGGGCAATAAAAAATGTGCTTTTAAATAAGAAAAATGGTTTAATGCCTAATATATTTACTGAGAGTGATGTTTGTGAGTTAGGCGTAACATTTATGTCATCAGGAAGAAAGTTTTCTTATGACCTTAAGTATGATGCAGAAAAAGAAGAATATATATATGAATCATTTTCTGAGATATTCAAAGATCAGTACAACAATGAAAAAGAAGTTTGCTGGTTGAAAAAAGATACTGTTAGTGAAGTATACGAGTGTATTGATGAATCTGTTCAGACTATGATTTCGGTTGTATCAAAGAATAATTTGTTATGCTATGTGGTAGATACAAGTAAATTCGAACATATCAATGAGATGAAGCAGATTCTTGTCGGATTTGCAGAAAAAATTGATATCATCAATATGAATAACATACCTATGCAGCACACGATTGAACTTATGAAGAATAAGAATCAGTTGCAGCAGAAGGTTGTTGAGTTCATAAAAAATGCTGACTTATACATGGATAATTTTGAATATGTGGATATGGATAAGATACAGCTGAAAACTGGTGAAGGTGATGAAAAGCCAGATGAGAAAGTGCTTGATATTCCGGAGAACATTATGGATCAAATTAGATTGGTATCCACTTATAAGGGAGTCCATGTGCCAAGTATGATGTTTGACTCCACAGGAACAAAGAAGATTGCAGCTATTGCCAGCTATGTAATCGAAGCACTTGAACAGGGCAGAATTTTAGTCGTGGATGAGCTGGACAGCAGTATTCATTTTAAGCTCACCAGAGCGATTGTTACCATGTTTAATAATGAATTGAATACAAGTGCACAGATGATATTTACAGTATATGATATAAATCTTATGGATTGCAAGAGAATGTTTCGGAAGGAGCAGATTTGGTTTGTTCATAAGGATGAAGAAGGTGTATATGTGTATTCACTTGCAGATTTTACAGCACAGCAGGGAGTGCGAGATACGACAGATGTTATGGAAAAATATAGAAAAGGTGCGCTTGGCGCTTTACCTGATCCAGAATTGATTAACTCTTTGCTTAGCATTAAAAGTGGTGTAAAGGGGGATGATGCCGATGCCAAATAAGCTCCCTAAGTTTTTTGATAACCATAAAATCTGCATTATTTGTGAAGGTAATGAGGAATATGAGTATCTAAATCGATTAAAAAATTTAAAAGTATGGAACGAGCAATATGATATTTCATTGGTCAATGCTGGTGGAAATGGAAATATCCCGGCGAGGTATCAGAACCGATATCAAAATGGGGCAGATGAACTTGTGCTTGTGTTCTGTGATACGGAAAAGAAACCTCACGAGCAGTATGAGGACATTAAACGCAAAATTAATGAGTTTCATGGTGTGGATAGTGCAGCGAATGAAGTGATTATATTTGGTAATCCATGTACGATGCAGATTATATCTAAGCATTGGACTGATGAAAATCTGAAATCTCCGGCAAAACCAGTGAATGCTCCTTAGTGTTAAAAAGATTCGAAGATAGTATAGGGGCATTATCAGAATATATGAATGATCTCAACCCTAAAATTAAGAAAGAAAAAACTGAAATACAGAAATTAAAAAAGTCAATTTTATATATGAAAAATACAGTAGAATACATCAGAAAAAATATATAATGCTAAGCATTTGGAGGATATAACAATGAATGAGTACACGCCATATCTGATTGCGGTGGGCGCCGTTTTGGTTTCGATTTTAACCATTTATTTTTCAGTAAAGATTTATAAGAAGAAAAAGCGTGCATTGGAGGCTGAAATAGAAATTGCACATGAGAACATTCGTAGAAAGAAGATTGAAACTCAAAATAAGCTAAATCAAATGGAGCAGAGTGCTAATGATCGCATAAGAGCGGCAGAGAATGAGCTACACAGAAGGACTGAAGAATTTAATGGTAGAGTGGATCAATTTAATAAGGAACAGAAGCTACGAGAAAGTCTAGAAGGAAAATCGGATAGGGATGTAATTATTGAGATGCATGTTAAGGCTGAAAGAATTTCAGACGCGATATGTAACATTGAAAGTAAATTAGTAGGAGTGCAGGATTATTCTGATCATCTAGTTTCTTTAGAAAGCAATTTAGTTGAGTCTGTTAATGATTTGGAAAAATCACTTGAAGATTCAGTTGGCCAGTTGGAGACAGAATTAAGATTCTCATTGAGTGATATGGATTCTACAATTAGAGATGCTATATCCGAGAATATGAATTCTTTGGATGAGAGTGATGTTAGGTCAGCTTGCGCAGACGCAATGAATTATGACTGCTATTCATTTAAATCAGATATTGAAAGTGCTGTACAAAGTGCAATTAGTTCCGAGTTAGATTCTAAATTTAGTGATCTTGATTGGAAATTAAGCAATATCGAATCAAAACTTGATAGTTAGATATTTTTTCAACGGTAATATAAAGATACAAATCACCTGTATAGGTCAGAGGTGCTTATGGAAGGATATATGACAATTAAACAGGCAGCTGAAAAATGGGATGTTACCCCTAGAAGAATTCAATTTCTATGTTCCAAAGGGCGTATAAAAGGAGCAACTAAATTTGGAAGAGATTGGGCGATTCCGGTGGATGCAAAGAAGTCTGGAGATAAAAGAATAACAACCGGAGAGTATAAGAATTGGCGAAAAAAAAGAAATGAGAATTCTATTAAGTAAAGTCCGTATTTTAGGGAATATAATTTATAAAGGAAGGGCACGAAGGGAAAACTTTTTATAGAATTAGATATTGTGAGAATAATGAGGGCATCCACAAATATGATATGTGCACTATTCAACAAAAAGTAGACATAGTTGAGGGTGGAGCAACTAAAGATGATATGGTTTGGTTGTATGATAATAAATTTGTGGCAGATGGTGGTAGAAAGTATTATGACAAAATAAAGTCTATTCCTAAATATAGCAAATGTCCATTTTGTGGTGTGGGAACAGTGAGTACATTAGACCATTATCTGCCAAAAACAAAATATCCAACATATGCAGTGACTCCGGTGAATCTTATTGCATGCTGCGCAGACTGTAATAAAAAGAAAAAATCGGAGATTAGTGAAACGAGGAACAATGAATTTATACATCCATATTATGATGATTTTAATGATGAAGTTTGGTTAAAAGTAAAAATAGTATTTGATGAGGAAATAATATTTAGCTTTTACGTAGAGAAACCAAATACATGGGAACAAGAAAAGTATGAGAGAGCAAAAAATCATTTGAAAAAATTGCAATTGAACAAGTTGTATGTCGCTCATTGTGGAGAGGAATTTTCTGAATATGGATATACGGCAAAAGGGTTGTATAAAAGAGGTGGAGAGGAATTAGTTAGAGAGGATTTGATATGCAGAATTGAAGAACGCAGGAGAGTGACTAAAAATAATTGGCGAGCAGCCTTGTATGAAGGGTTGTTAGAGAGCCAAGATTTTTTCGATAAATATTTAATGAGCTAGAAAGAGTGTGGGAGGAAATCTTTATGGATATTGATTATTTCTTAAGAACTAAATATGAAGAAAATCAAGTGGAAGGTGTATTAAGAACAGAGGAACTATATAAAAATATAAGCAACACTTATTTAAAACATCTCTTTGCGGTTATGCATCAAAGTATTAATGGTTTGCTTAGTTTTATGCAAGCCAAAAAGAAGAACAATGGACATTATAATGCTTTTGAAAGCAGAGAATTGTTAAAAATGATTAAATTGTATGAAGATATGGAATATGTATTGAAACCCACGCATTTAGCATTTAGGTTGGATGAAAAGTATGTTGAAATGTTGAAATTCTGCAAGGATTTTTTACAAGAAAGTGGTGGAAGTGCAATACCCAATGATTTGCCAGAATTTAAGGTGATAGAATATGAACCTATATTTTTTATGTCTGAAATAATATCTGTTCCTTCGATAACTAAGGATTATAATTTTACTCTTAGAATGATAGGAGAGGGCTCTTATGCAAAAGTTTTCAGATATAGGGATGAATTTTATAATAAATATTTTGTGTTGAAAAGGGCAAAAAATGACCTTGATGATAAAGAGCTGGAGAGATTTAAAAGGGAATTTGATGTGATGAATGAATTGAAATCGCCATATGTGTTAGAGGTTTATAGATATGATGACAAAAAAAACGAATATTATATGGAATATGCAGATGAGACATTGAAAAAGTTCATAGAAAGAAATAATAGCACATTAACAATAAAGAGAAGACGAGGAATTGCAATGCAGATTTTCAGAGGATTCTCTTATATTCATTCAAAAGGGTATCTACATAGAGATATTAGTTTTACAAATGTACTGTTACAACACTACGAAAATGATTTGACGATAGTAAAAATTTCTGATTTTGGTTTAGTTAAGATGAAACAAAGTGATTTGACAAGTTTCGGTAGTGAAATAAAGGGTTCACTAAATGATAGTAACCTTCAAATTGTAGGGTTTGGAAACTACAATATGGAGTATGAAACTTTTGCACTTACAAGACTTATCTATTATGTGATGACAGGCAGATATAATTTGGAAAAGATTAAAAATCAAAATATAAAGGATTTTGTATTAAAGGGTATTTCATCAGATTTAGATAAAAGATATCATAATGTTGCAGAAATGAAGGAGGCATTTGATGTTGCATTTCCTCTTTCTGGATATTAGTCGAAATTGGGTTACAGACAAAAGGATATAATATGGCATCTATGCAATAAAAATATGCTCCGATAAAATCTAAATTTTGAGAATAAACTTTTCTATAGAAAGTTCTATGTTATAATAAGTTTATACTAATAGAAATGGTAATATAGAAGAAAAACAAAACGAAAACTTAATGAATTTAGATAGGAGCGTTTGTTTTGAGAAAAGATAGTGAAAAATTTTTGGGGATACTTTTGGGAAAAAGAGGAAAGTTAGGTCAAGATGCTATAAGTTGTGGCATAGATGAATTTATGGAAATACCTAATGTTAAATTTAATGCTAAAGCAATATTAGATGATTTGAAAATGTGTGGTTGTATTACGAATGCTAGTTCAATGTATATTAGCGGCAGGTTGGATATTTATTTAACAATGGTAGGTATAGATTATTTTCAGGATAAAGAAAAAAAGTATCAGGAGGTATGTATGAGCAGTAATACAAATAATTTTTATGGTAATGTAAGTAATATACAACTTCAGCAAGGAAATGTTAATTCGATACAAACACAAACGGTTACTGCTGTAGAAACACTAGATTTTGATAGGGTTTCGGAGTTCGTTACAAAAATAAAGAAGTATGATTCTTTGTTAGAAGATGAGTTTGGGGATAAAGCAATGGAAGTTAGACAAAAAATAACAGAAATTGATGCTTTAGTCCAAAAGAAAGAAAATCCTAGTAAAGTGAAAATGCTTTTAATGGATTTGAAAAATTTATCTATTGGTGTGACTGGAAGTCTAATTGCGACAGGGATTGTAGAAGGAATAAAATTACTTTTTATATAAGAGGAATGAATTATGAATGGTATTGTTTTTGAACTACAAAAAGAAGCTATGGATAAAAAAGCAGATATAGAATCTTTATTAAGAAAATCGTACGTTATTGCACGTAAATTGAAGCTGCCAGAATTTCAAGAATGGATACAGTGTGAGCAAGAAGGATATGGGAAAAAAGAGGTCCCTGAATATAGAATGATACAGGGACAATTGAAAGCATTAAATCCTGTAAGGGGATGGATTCCGGTTGTGATGGATTCTGCAGTAGCTGAAAGCGCTTTTACGAAAACAAAATTGCCGAATTCAGTTTCAGAGCTATATGATTTATACCAAAATGCTGAAAGCTCAATGTTAGTGATGAATTTACCTGCTGAGAGGAATAAGTATGTAGCAAAGTGTTGTGGATTTAATACTCAATTTAGATTAGAATTTGGAAAAAATCAAATATATTCTATTTTAAATAGAGTGAAAAATAATATTTTAGATTGGGCTTTGACGTTAGAAGAAAGTGGAATAGTTGGGAGAGATTATTCATTTTCAGAAGTAGAAAAAAAGATTGCGCAAGAAAAAACAGAAATAACAAATTATATAACAAATTTTTGGGGAACAGCAACAGATGTGCAAATGCAACAGGGAAACGTAGATTCATTACAAGATAAGTAGAAAAACATAAGAAAAATTTTGATTACGAATGAAGGAATAAAAAATGGGAGAAGTTACTAATCAGTATTCTGCAGAAGAGATAATAGAAAAATACTACAAACATATCCATAATTATAATAGTATTATCGAAGAATTAAAAAATATTATGGGAAACGCATATATAAAAAAGCAGAATATTGCTGATTTTTTTGAGTTACACCTTCGTTTTTGTGTAGAAGCGGTTAATGTTTTGAGTGAAGCTATAGAAACAATTCAGAATGATATGGTTGATGAAAGTATGTGTATGCGTTTAGAAGGATTATTTAATAGTTGCGCAAGAGAACATAAGGATTTAGAAGATGTATATAGTAATGTGAAATATAATGATGAAATTTGTGGATATGAAGATGTACTTATAAGATTACGAGATGAATGTGAAGACATGGAATATTGTGATGAAACAGTTAAATTTGTTAGGGCAATAATTCGAAATACTATTAATGCTAATAATTTTTATGGAGATGTTAAAAATATACAAATTCAGCAAGGCACACGAAACTCATCACAAAAAGCTTGCGAATCAACATATAGTATACGAGACACTATAATTGAAAAGGAAAGAACTTCAGTTAAAGAAATTTTGAAAAGTAAAGCATATGAAGGAATAGTAGCCTGCGTATTATTAGCAGTTGCATCAATACTTTATAATGTACTAACAAAAGAGATGCTTGAAAAAATACAGAGCAGTACAAAAATATTTTTGCTGTTTACTATAGCCATTTTTTTTGTGTTTGGAATAGGTTTATTGATTATATGTGTTTATGATATCATAAATATGTTACCTTTGATGACAAAAGGTGCTTTTGTAGAATTAGAATCTAAGATTGAGTGGCTAGACAAATTCCTTGCTTTTTTTCAAAAGTCAGATGAGTTAGTACAAAAAGATATAAGAACAACGGGAAAGTGCTACAAAAATATAGATGGAGTAATCTATAGAATAAAAGGGAAAAAGTGTCCATACTGTGAGACGCAGCCAATAGGAGAAATGTTTTTAAATTACTCCAATTATAAGAAAATGTATTTTTGGGAATGCAATCAAAACCAATCACATGTAGTTGAGTTTGATTATAAGAAGAAAATATAGCAATTATTATTGATAACAGCATAGAGCTGACAAAATAGTAAATCAACGGTATAATACCCTTGCAAGGTCAAATTCTCCTTATCCTAAGGCAACGCCCTTTGTCCTCAAGGGGCAAAAATCTTTAGCCTAGGGAATGAATAAAATAACGAGAAAATAAAGACCTTGTAGAGCGGAAAAACCGTTCTATGAGGTCTTTTTCTTTAAAGTGGCAATAGTATAATATTTATATTGAGATAGCTACGCACGGGACATTGTGATATGATAATAAACAAATAGTATATGAAAAATAATACAAATTAAACAGGAGGTTCAAAATGTTATTTTTATGTTATCCAAGATGTTCAACCTGTCAGAAAGCTAAGAAATGGCTGGAGGAACACAATATAGAATTTACAGAGCGTAATATTGTAGAGGAAAATCCCAGCTTTGATGAATTACAGACATGGTATAAGCAGAGTGGACTTCCGCTTAAGAAGTTTTTTAATACAAGTGGATTAGTATATAAGGAAATGCAGTTGAAGGATAAGCTGCCATCAATGAGTGAAGAAGAACAGTTAAAATTGCTTGCTTCGAATGGAATGTTGGTAAAGCGTCCAATGGTTATAAATGAAGATAAAGTACTAGTGGGGTTTAAAGAGGCTGAGTGGGGAGCACTCGTAAAGTAAATCTAAATCGGAATTTCTTACCATAATATGACAAGTTTCGACTAATAAATTGCGTTAAAATAAGTTCATCATACAACAAATTGTAGCAATGCGGAGGGAAAAGGATGGCAGAGATGGTAAGATACAATGATTATTATGTTGATATGGCATATGTATTAGTTAAGCAAAAAAGCAATGATGACGAGATTAAGGCAGCAGAGGATTTATATGCTATAGATACAATTCTAGGTGGGATGGATACCTATATTAATGCACATGAATTAGATGAAAGATTAAGAAATGAGTATAAAACTATTGGGATGATGGAAGCTGTTGCGAATAAATTCGTATTCAATGATGGACGACCTGTGAATAGAATTATTACTGATAACGAGAAAATAATGAACAGTCTGAAGTTAGATAAAATAGGAATTGTTGCAGATGTATTGATAAAACATAATATAATAAAATGTGTGGATACATTATATGTTAAATTTAAAGGTAATACAACATTTTGATATAATATGTTGTATTTAATGCAGATGGTTATTACATACTGACTTTATATAATCTTAGTTGTTAGCATAAGAACTACATCTTTGTAAACCGAGTGCAGATTGCTGAATGTGCATATGAAAGATTTGCTTGTTTTAATTGGCTATGAATCTGACAATGATTTTGCAAATGGTTTTGCTGATATAATTAATAAGTTAAAAAATATTAAAACTATGGTGTCTATTAAGAATAAATGTTATGAGCAAAGATTTTCATCAGCAGGACTTTTATATGTGTACATTAACGGATATAAAGAGAATGAGATGATATATTCACAGCAGACCAATTCATATCAATGCATACGAAGAAGCTTCATTCTCCGGAAGACTGCAAAGAACTTTTTTTGAATAAGTGGATGGATTTGCAAGAAAAGCAGGATATATCTGGTATGATATAAAATGTTTACATTGTTGAAAAAATATATGCACATTTGCTAAAATCAAATTAGATAAATCAAATAAAAGATATGAGGGAGTAATCATGGAAATTTTAAGTTCATTTTGCACAGTATTTATCAGCATGTTGATAATTTTACTTTTATTGATATGCATATATTTATATTTCTTTTCAGGTCTCAGGGCGTTGAGAAATATTAAGCCATCTTGCTATATTTCTTATGATAAGAACCATTTTGATAAAGATTTTGAGTTTAAATGCGAATTTTGTGGTTCAATTGTATCTTCAAAGGATGCAAAATGTCCTAAGTGTGCGGGCGATTTCGGCAAAAATAAAGAATATTTATCAAAGAGACGGGCTATGAATCAGAAGTATCTGCAGTATCTTAAGACTCAGGAAAATGCTATTGAGAAAGAGATAGACCATATAACTGACACATTAAAGTCGGTTAAGAGATACAAGCTGATTCGTCATAAATATTTGAATTTTGATATAGAAATTCCGCCTGTTTATAAGCCAGCAACAGATTATGAGTTTACATGTGAATATTGCAATAATAAATTAAGAGGCAGGAGTACAGATAAATGTGGCTGCAGTAACTGCGGTGCTTCATATAAGGAAAATCTGGAGTTGCTGGTGCACGAAGAGGAAGATCAGCTTGAAAAATGCCATTATGAAGAATATATGAAACTGAGGGATTTGGAGATAGAGCAGAATATCAGGAATGAACAAAGAGATGCAAGAGTTGATGAAAAGTATAAGACACCTATTGGATTGGCTGAAAAAAAGGGAAAGTATATTGCTCTCTTCATTATAGTGGTGTTAATGGTAATTTCGGCTGGAATAACATTTTTGATTAATGAATAGTACATACAAATGCATTGATAAATAAAGGAGAGTCACCGGCAAAGTGGCTCTCCTTCTTTCATATCAGAAATTATCTCCATTCCATCCCCAGTTAGAGACGGCCTGATACTTAACATACACATGGTCAGGTGCGATTCCGAGAACATCATTGAAAATGTCACATATCTGTCCAGTAAGTTTTGAGAATGCAGCCGGATTCTCGCTGCCATAGACACTTACTTCAACCATTGCCATAGGTTCGTCATTGCTTCCTCTGAAATAGAGTCTGTAATCAGGCTCAAAACCGACCATAAGCCAGCTTTCAGATTTGCCGGGAATAGTCTGGATAGCCTGTCCAAGGCGTGATTTAATCTCTGTTTCCTGCGCTTCTGAGAGAGAAGTGCTAATCTTAGAATTGATAAATGGCATATATTTACCTCATTTCTACGCTGTGGCGCGTGTAATTGATAAGTTAATTATAACACTTTATTTGTAAAAATGTTTAATTGCCGGCATCTTCTTTTATGCCTTCTTTAATGCCGTGGCGCTCTGCATAGCCAGTGAGAATAAGTGTGAGTGCGCCATCGCCAGTTACATTGCAGGCAGTACCGAAGCTGTCCTGAAGTGCGAATATAGTGAGCATCAGAGCAGTTCCAGTGTCGTTAAAACCAAGGACACCTGTTATCAGCCCAAGAGATGCCATGACAGTTCCGCCAGGTACTCCCGGAGCACCAATCGCAAATATTCCAAGAAGCACACAGAACATAATCATAGTTCCTGCTGCTGGAATTGTTCCGTACAATATCTTAGATACAGTCATGCAGAAGAACACTTCTGTAAGAACTGAACCGCACAGATGAATGTTGGCAAAAAGCGGAATGCCAAATGAAACCATATCTTTTCTGAGAACTTTTGATTTGCTGGCACACTGCAGGGCAACTGCAAGAGTGGCAGCAGATGACATAGTTCCTATAGATGTCAGGTATGCCGGACCATAATGTCTGATTACTTCAATCGGGTTCTTTCTTGAATATAATCCAGCAATAGAGTAAAGCAGAGTCATCCAAATGTAATGTCCGATTAATACAATAATTATAATTTTCAGGAACACTGGAACCTGCTTTGTTATTGAACCTTCGTATGAGAGTCCGCAGAAAGTAAGTCCGATGAAAAATGGAAGAACCGGTATCATGATTCTTGAAACTATCGCAAGTACGATTTTCTGGAACTCTTCAAGAATATTTGAAATCAATTCTGCTTTTGTCCAAGCGGCAGCAAGTCCGACCATAATTGAGAACACAAGTGCGCTCATAACAGGCATTATCTGTGGAATTGATAATTCGAAAACCGCAGCCGGAAGCTCTTTCAATCCATCAGCAGTAGAGGATATTGACAAATGTGGTATCAAAATATATCCGGATGCTGTAGAGAAAAGTGCAGCACCAACTGATGATGTATATGCGATTGTAACTGCAATCAGAAGAAGCTTTGATGCATTTTTACCCATCTGAGTAATCGAAGGTGCAATAAATGCAATGATTATCAGCGGTATGCAGAAATTAATTATCTGATTGAGAATATATTTCAGAGTTACAACGATATTCAAAATGGCGCGTGAAAATGAATTGCCATCCGTCGAACTGAGCACCAGCCCGATAACAACGCCAGCCAGAACACCTACCATCAGCTTGAACGGCAGGCTGCGAAAAATACTATTTTTCTTCATTTAATAAATCTCCTTCATTGGTGTAGTTAATAAAAATTATAATATAGGCCGGGAAAAATAACAATGGAAAGGTTTGGAGACATGGCTTCCCAGATTCCTGTTGTATTGGTGTTTCTGCCGGTTACGGCATCGTTGATTGCATTTGCGAAGCTGGTAAAGACAAATGTATTAAGTGCTTTTTTGCTCTCTTATGCAATTAGTGTGCGGATTATGGAAAGAAAAGAATTTTAGAAAATATATAAGCGGGACATTCATAAAAGAGTGTCCCGCTTATTAATGCATATTAGAAATTATCTCCATTCCAGCCCCAGTTAGAAACGGCCTGATACTTTACATAGACATGATCTGGTGCAATTCCAAGAACATCTATAAAAATGTCACATATCTGGCCAGTGAGTTTAGAAAAGGCAGATGGATTCTCACTGCCGTAAACGCTGACCTCGACCATAGCCATAGGCTCGGCATTGCTTCCTCTAAAGTAGAGCTTGTAGTCAGGCTCAAAACCGACCATGAGCCAATTTTCTGACTTGCCAGGAATTGTCTGGATAGCCTGACCTAAACGTGTTTTGATTTCAGTTTCCTGTGCTTCTGTAAGAGAAGTACTTATCTTAGAATTAATAAATGGCATGTGTTACCTCATTTCTGCGCCGCAGGCGCGTGTATTCATGTGCTGATTATAGCACTTTACATATGTCAAAGAAACATATTAATTGTCAGAGCCGTCAATAATGCCCACCGGCAATTTAAACGGCAGGCTGCGAAAAAACTATTTTTCTTCATTTAATAAAACACCTTCATCATTGGGGTAGTTAATAAAAATATAATATAGGTCGGGGGAAATAATAATGGAAAGGGTTGGGGGATTAACCTAGATGAATTTTGTTAATTAAATTATGGATGTATTTACCAGGCAATTTATGAAGAAAATTTCTAAAAGGCCAGTAAATACCTGAGGCAGGAGGCTTATGAGTCCCATAGTAAGAAATAAACTAATTGGCTGGTAATTTTTTGAAAAATGGCTTAAAATAGGCAAAGAGAGATTTAAGCGTGATTGAAAAAGGCTTAAATTCATTGGATTAACATTAACATGAGATGTATTGAAATAAACAAACTGGAAACACTTGCAAGCGATTCGGAAAGATTAACATTAACATGAGATGTATTGAAATTTAATTAAAACGCTTAAATATAGCAATGCAGGATGATTAACATTAACATGAGATGTATTGAAATCAGTACCAGACACTAAGTACCACAAGGGAGATGATTAACATTAACATGAGATGTATTGAAATAGAACAAATGATGAGAGTTCAATTAAACAGACAGGATTAACATTAACATGAGATGTATTGAAATTCACTTAAGTTTTCTGATATTCACAACACTGTACTGATTAACATTAACATGAGATGTATTGAAATAGGTTTTAATGACAGCCGAGAGAGTACGAAACTGGGGATTAACATTAACATGAGATGTATTGAAATGAAGATGGAGTTGTAAGTTTATATTAATTAGATTAGGATTAACATTAACATGAGATGTATTGAAATGACATACATGCACAGAAAGGCATGAGACCATGTGTTGATTAACATTAACATGAGATGTATTGAAATTTTTTCTAAAAACGACCACACCGCCTAACGGCGGGATTAACATTAACATGAGATGTATTGAAATTTATCTTTAATAAGAGTATTTATCTTGTCCACAAGAGATTAACATTAACATGAGATGTATTGAAATAACATATAAGTTCCAAAAGGATTTAATCTGCGAATGATTAACATTAACATGAGATGTATTGAAATATGAAAAGCAGTGATGATGATTTGTTTAAGGCAAATGATTAACATTAACATGAGATGTATTGAAATTCTGAATAATATCTATTAAAAAACCATGTGTCAAAGATTAACATTAACATGAGATGTATTGAAATTGGGTAAAAATGTGAGTTCGTTTACTACGCCAGCAGATTAACATTAACATGAGATGTATTGAAATCCACTTATTAATTCTATATTATAAACGACTTTAAGATTAACATTAACATGAGATGTATTGAAATGACACAGCGTTTGCGGATGAGATAAACGGAACAAGATTAACATTAACATGAGATGTATTGAAATTGTTAATACCTGTTCCGTAGTATTCTGGTGGATAACGATTAACATTAACATGAGATGTATTGAAATAAATCATTAAATTTCTGAACACTAGACACGTCCTTGGATTAACATTAACATGAGATGTATTGAAATTTTTTAACTCCTTTCTCCAGCACATCTAATGCACTAGGATTAACATTAACATGAGATGTATTGAAATAGTGGCGGTTGTATAGCAGGCACACCTACAAAGTGATTAACATTAACATGAGATGTATTGAAATTGATATAACATTCTTTATATATGAGGGTGAAATATCGATTAACATTAACATGAGATGTATTGAAATAGCCCTTGCGATAATGCAAGGGCTTATTTACTAGAAGATTAACATTAACATGAGATGTATTGAAATTGTAGCATTCTTCTTCAAAGTCTGTCGAAGATGTCGATTAACATTAACATGAGATGTATTGAAATATGTTCATTGGCAAGCCAAGAACAGAAAGGAGTTGAGATTAACATTAACATGAGATGTATTGAAATGTTGCTTTAACAGGTGTGAAGATTCCGACAATAATGATTAACATTAACATGAGATGTATTGAAATCCTTTTTGGGGGATATGGTGTACATCTTGGGCGAGATTAACATTAACATGAGATGTATTGAAATTGGTTTACAGTACACTAGTATATATCAAGAAGCAGATTAACATTAACATGAGATGTATTGAAATCTACCCAGAGCAGAACAGCAAGACCAAAAATTAACCGATTAACATTAACATGAGATGTATTGAAATAAAGTTATTTTAAAACAATCACATGTGATAATGGAGATTAACATTAACATGAGATGTATTGAAATCCGCTTCGGTAAGGATGGCAATAATAAAGATTCGGATTAACATTAACATGAGATGTATTGAAATATCTGAATTTGAGCTTGAACAAGAAAATAAAACACTGATTAACATTAACATGAGATGTATTGAAATCCTCGAAAATGTGCGTGCGTTCGTTCGCACGAACTAGATTAACATTAACATGAGATGTATTGAAATTATTAAAACCTCTTTTCTACTTCGATATCCGTAATAGATTAACATTAACATGAGATGTATTGAAATCCAGCTCCAGAGGATACTGATAATAAAATATCAGGATTAACATTAACATGAGATGTATTGAAATTTGCGAATTTAATGCCCCATATAATCATAGGGCAGGATTAACATTAACATGAGATGTATTGAAATTGGAAATATTGGTGTAACAACAGCAACAGCCATGAGATTAACATTAACATGAGATGTATTGAAATCAAATAATTAAAAAAACGAGGTAAAAAATTATGGCAAGATTAACATTAACATGAGATGTATTGAAATTGATTTTATAGAAGCGTTAGAAAATGATAAGTCTTGATTAACATTAACATGAGATGTATTGAAATTTTTCACGCTTTAATGTCAAACCTCGGTTCATTGCGATTAACATTAACATGAGATGTATTGAAATAACGATATATGACCCTTATGACTTGGAATGCAGTTTGATTAACATTAACATGAGATGTATTGAAATAGCTATAGCAGAACTTCAAAGTCCTGCCGTAGCTGATTAACATTAACATGAGATGTATTGAAATTGCGTTAATGAATGATAACGTCTGTCAAATGGATTGATTAACATTAACATGAGATGTATTGAAATTATATTACTCTCTTTCTGTGCAGTAGTCCGCACGGATTAACATTAACATGAGATGTATTGAAATTACTAAAACTATTATATCCCTGTAATTCTTCTCTCGGATTAACATTAACATGAGATGTATTGAAATAATGTATACAATAGTCGTCTACACCCTATCCCTATTGATTAACATTAACATGAGATGTATTGAAATATGTAGCATTAGTAAAATCTAAAGTATGCAGACCTGGATTAACATTAACATGAGATGTATTGAAATCTGGCTGGTTATGGACTTCCAACTGGCAAGACAAGATTAACATTAACATGAGATGTATTGAAATTTAATAAGCGCACTTTGTCGGCTTCCGCAATTCTTGATTAACATTAACATGAGATGTATTGAAATTTCGCTAACGCACGACAGAAACAAATTTGATACATGATTAACATTAACATGAGATGTATTGAAATTGACGATTTATTAAGACGCTTCTGTACACTGTACGATTAACATTAACATGAGATGTATTGAAATAAGGCAATTGTTAGCACTCAAACGATTAAATCATTGATTAACATTAACATGAGATGTATTGAAATGATAGGAATTTCTGGCTTTATCGCACTACTTTATATTGATTAACATTAACATGAGATGTATTGAAATATTGTTCCATCTGAGCAGTACTGCCATATTTCAGCCGATTAACATTAACATGAGATGTATTGAAATAACTATTACCGGAGAACTTGTCGGTGTAACCATAAAGGATTAACATTAACATGAGATGTATTGAAATGCATTCCATCGTTACCCACTCTAGACTTATCCGTTACGATTAACATTAACATGAGATGTATTGAAATGCTTCAAGCTTCTGTCTTCTCTCTGGATCATTGCGATTAACATTAACATGAGATGTATTGAAATATTAACATGAGTTGGCAAGGACACGTTTTAAATCGATTAACATTAACATGAGATGTATTGAAATAAAAGAATGGCTTAAAGCCGTAAATGAAGGAAGAGATTAACATTAACATGAGATGTATTGAAATATGAGAACTATATTGATTGTGTTGAATGTGATACAGATTAACATTAACATGAGATGTATTGAAATTTGCAGGAGAGAACAAAGGCGGCTAATGCTCTAGCGATTAACATTAACATGAGATGTATTGAAATGTATTAACTGAATTGTCGAGCGATGTGCTGTGATTGATTAACATTAACATGAGATGTATTGAAATAGGTTCATTTTAAGACGGTTACATGTGACAATGGTGGATTAACATTAACATGAGATGTATTGAAATAAAGTTTATTTTGATTATCTGTCAAATGGTGATGTGATTAACATTAACATGAGATGTATTGAAATATAGTAAGCTGTCTGACAAGAACAAGCTGTGTTATGATTAACATTAACATGAGATGTATTGAAATTTGCTTTCTTGCTTTCTTAATTTATTAATTAGTTATGATTAACATTAACATGAGATGTATTGAAATCAAGGGAAGATTGTTGGATACATGCTTAAATACATCAGATTAACATTAACATGAGATGTATTGAAATTCTCGATAGGTTCATCTAGTGCCTCCTTTTTAAGATTAACATTAACATGAGATGTATTGAAATGCTTTATCAATCGACATGCACATTAGAAACCCCTCTGATTAACATTAACATGAGATGTATTGAAATTACATTAATGCTATAACATACTTTCCAGTGTATGCTGATTAACATTAACATGAGATGTATTGAAATGGGTTTCGGAATACCTTTCAAGGTATCTGATTCCCGATTAACATTAACATGAGATGTATTGAAATTCGACAGAAGAATATATTAAAGGTATTGAACAGACGATTAACATTAACATGAGATGTATTGAAATATTTTAGTTCACCAAAAAAATCATATGTAATTTCATGATTAACATTAACATGAGATGTATTGAAATTGTGGTAATCACTTCGCTAAATTGAACAGATTTCGATTAACATTAACATGAGATGTATTGAAATATTTTAGTTCACCAAAAAAATCATATGTAATTTCATGATTAACATTAACATGAGATGTATTGAAATATTCCTACATCAGCCAGCGACCATACACAGCAATTAGATTAACATTAACATGAGATGTATTGAAATGCCGTTATGACAATATTTAATGTAATATTATCTAGATTAACATTAACATGAGATGTATTGAAATTAAGGTGTAGGCTCACACTTCTTAATAACTGTTAGATTAACATTAACATGAGATGTATTGAAATGACTGAAACAACTAAAAACGAACCAACAAGTTACACGATTAACATTAACATGAGATGTATTGAAATGAGGGAGTATATAACAACATTGTAACTCCGTCTTTAGATTAACATTAACATGAGATGTATTGAAATTCAGCTTCTTGACAACTGTATGCTTTACACATTACGATTAACATTAACATGAGATGTATTGAAATTTAGTGGGAGTTCTCCTGATTTTATTAGTTGTTTTAGATTAACATTAACATGAGATGTATTGAAATTTGATCTTACTGAAGAAGAGGAACATGCGATTCTGATTAACATTAACATGAGATGTATTGAAATGGTTTAACATATCTGGCACACCCACTAACACATTCCGATTAACATTAACATGAGATGTATTGAAATAGAATATTTACGATTATGCAAACGAAGAGTTCAACGATTAACATTAACATGAGATGTATTGAAATACGACATTGATAATTAGAGCGAATATCAGTAGAAGAGATTAACATTAACATGAGATGTATTGAAATTGCGGTATTTCCCCCTTATATGTATTTACCATACTGATTAACATTAACATGAGATGTATTGAAATATAGCATTTTTGGTGAAAATGTAACTGTTGAATATAGATTAACATTAACATGAGATGTATTGAAATATTCACCATTAATATAATCGCTATGCTCAATATCGTGATTAACATTAACATGAGATGTATTGAAATCTATTTTAAATCGGTTATAAGGTGCTGTTTTGTAAGATTAACATTAACATGAGATGTATTGAAATTAGAGAAAATATTGAGCAACAGAGAAGGGCAAGCAGGATTAACATTAACATGAGATGTATTGAAATGCAATACAGTCACTCGAAAGCCATAAAAGGATTATGATTAACATTAACATGAGATGTATTGAAATATGATACAAGAAGTCATAAAAGAAACTGCAGAACGATTAACATTAACATGAGATGTATTGAAATTAGGTGCTGCGGATGTCTGTGCTGTAGATGCCAGATTAACATTAACATGAGATGTATTGAAATAGTAACCACTCCTTTCGTTTGCTTTCATTTCGCTAAGATTAACATTAACATGAGATGTATTGAAATTGAATTTAGTGATTATTATTCGTTAAACTTTGCTAGATTAACATTAACATGAGATGTATTGAAATTTCAAAAGGTTTCCTTCTTAACACCTGTTGCACGTTGATTAACATTAACATGAGATGTATTGAAATTTGTTTTATTCTCCTTTGTGTGTATAATGCAATATTGATTAACATTAACATGAGATGTATTGAAATAACGATATATGACCCTTACGACTTGGAGTGTAGTTTGATTAACATTAACATGAGATGTATTGAAATACGACAGAATACAGTGGCGACGCAGATACAAACAGATTAACATTAACATGAGATGTATTGAAATTAATCTGCAAAAGTTCCGTAGTATTCATCAATTGAAGATTAACATTAACATGAGATGTATTGAAATCCTCTTACGTTTTTTAAGAGTTATTCTGCTTATTATGATTAACATTAACATGAGATGTATTGAAATGTGATTATGCTGAAGCATTGCAAAACTGTGACGGGATTAACATTAACATGAGATGTATTGAAACAACTTTCCTGTAGATGTAATATTTAAAGAGCTTCCGGATTAACATTAACATGAGATGTATTGAAATCCAGATAGACGGATAGAATAATATTCGTCCATCCAGATTAACATTAACATGAGATGTATTGAAATCAAAGCTAGGACAGGTACAATGTCTTAAATCTGCTTGATTAACATTAACATGAGATGTATTGAAATCCGAGATTAGTCAACCAGTTAGACAAATCCTTAAAGATTAACATTAACATGAGATGTATTGAAATATTTCTAGCTGTCTAAATGTAGCAACAACTAAAAACCGATTAACATTAACATGAGATGTATTGAAATGATGCATATATGGAAAGTGACAAGCTGGCTTCCCAGATTAACATTAACATGAGATGTATTGAAATTTTGCTACTTGATTGTGGTTTAAGACGACAGGAAGTGATTAACATTAACATGAGATGTATTGAAATTAGGATTGCAGTGTTAAGATGTAATTAAACAATGCCGATTAACATTAACATGAGATGTATTGAAATCCGTACATAAGAGCGTTAAAAAGACCTGTAAACAGATTAACATTAATATGAGATGTATTGAAATATAATATTTTTTAATAAGTCTTTGCTCATTTTCTGCGATTAACATTAACATGAGATGTATTGAAATAGAATAACGGCTTGACCGTTAACAACGAGACTATGATTAACATTAACATGAGATGTATTGAAATGCATTAAAAAAAGCCGTCGAAAATGAATACCCTGGATTAACATTAACATGAGATGTATTGAAATATGGAACGAACTTTTTATAAACTGCCGCGCCGACTGATTAACATTAACATGAGATGTATTGAAATACTTGTAGACGACTATTCAACAGACTTGGACTTAGGGATTAACATTAACATGAGATGTATTGAAATACCGTAAGAATTTCGTAAGACGTATCTTCTGGTTCGATTAACATTAACATGAGATGTATTGAAATAACGATATATGACCCGTATGACTTGGAATGTAGTTGATTAACATTAATATGAGATGTATTGAAATGTAGACCAGTACAGGGATTTCCTGATGTTTAATAAGATTAACATTAACATGAGATGTATTGAAATACGGATTACAGGTCAGACACAGCAACAGGAATCCTGATTAACATTAACATGAGATGTATTGAAATGAATGAAAACAAGCCCATTTTTAGTAATGCAGAACCGATTAACATTAACATGAGATGTATTGAAATTTAAAAGAATTTAAGGCTATGGGAATACCAATTTATGATTAACATTAACATGAGATGTATTGAAATTTGACGAGATAGGTTCATTGATGAACGCAAGAAAGATTAACATTAACATGAGATGTATTGAAATACAAGATAATACCTGCCAAGTGGAAGGTCATCAATGATTAACAATAACATGAGATGTATTGAAATCCCCCGGCTTTTCTTACTAAAAGAGGCTGCAATACTGATTAACATTAACATGAGATGTATTGAAATTAGATTTGATATAATTCTTCAAGTGTTCTGCCTGTGATTAACATTAACATGAGATGTATTGAAATAAAAATATGAGTATGAACTGGACAAGGAAGGAAATGATTAACATTAACATGAGATGTATTGAAATTCTGTATCCTCTGAAACATCATCACGGACAGTATTCGATTAACATTAACATGAGATGTATTGAAATGTAGGGAGAAAATTCTGTACAATTAAAACAACCTGGATTAACATTAACATGAGATGTATTGAAATTACTCTAAATGACACTCTTTATCAACATCAGCAGGCTGATTAACATTAACATGAGATGTATTGAAATACATATAAAGCCTGTAACCAATCAAACAACTGATAAGGATTAACATTAACATGAGATGTATTGAAATTGATGATTTCTTACCGCTTCTCCTATTATTGCTGAAATGCATAGAAGATGATTTTGATTATACAATTAAGAAATATGGAACAGTAGTGCCGAAGAAAATGCCAAGACCAGAAATAATATGTGATAAACAGCCACCAGTTGAAAGATTGGTGGTTATCACTTAATTATATCATCAAGGTTTACTTCAGAATCAATGTAAACGGCATCAATTCATAATCATTAGATACCTTAATATTGCCATTATGGCTAGTATATTTTGGGATAGTCGATCCGTCAACATCTATAATCGGTTCATTTGCTATTAAATTATCCACTTCATGTACTATCTTTTTACAAGTTTCTTTAAATTTTTCATTATCAACTTCTTTGTAAACAGTATATTTATACTTAGTCGCCTCATAATTCTAGTTTCTTATTAACCGTATGATTGGTTTTAGTTGCTGTTATATATATCCTTGGTGACCTCTTTTTATTTTTTTCTATCCATCCATCTTGGGCTTAATAAGTTTCTCAAGTATTTTAAAAGGCTTTTCAGAATTAAGAGACTTTCTTCTTTCTTGATGTGACATCATACACCTTTCCTGCGTCCTAATTCTATTCCTGACATCAAACGCTATCTTAGCTTTTTCTTCTATCATTAAAGAAGAATTAATTCTATTTTTTATATTAGAAACTGCTGCTATGTACTTCTCTATTGCTTAATTTTATTGTACAACTTTTGTCGCCTTTTTTAATATTTATAACTCATGTGATATTGGAGTATTTATGAAACACGACACAATAAAGACTTTGACTATTGTGACAAATCAAGGAGATGTACAATATATTTCAAAAGGCGGACATTTTGATTATAATGGAGTGGTTGAATTGATGAGAGTGTGTTAGGGAAAATGTGGTAATAATATTGATAACTGTATAGATTTGTGTATTTATTTGTTAAAAATGTCATTCTTCTGGTATACAAAGAGGGCAATATTTAGGCAGGAGGTTTTCAATAGGTGGTATATTAGACGGAAAACCAAGAATGACAATAGATAAATTGATTGCATTATTGGAAAAAGGACAAATAAAAGAAGAAAGCAATAATGAAGATAAAACAGAATTAAAAGAAAACAAATAACAGCCATCAATCTTTTTGTGGACCAGCTTTGGACCATGAATGGATTTATTTTTTACTCTCATCTTCGTCATCTACTGAATATGGTTTTAATCCACTATCATCTAAGATGTATCCTCCATCCAGTGTATCAGGCATTTTAACTAACTTCTTTATTACATTTATTTTTAAATATAGATAATATATAAATTATATTAGAGATTGAAAAATGTCGAATTTTGTCGAAATATTTTAATTGAGCTATACCCAATATTGTATTAAAATAAATACATAGAGTTCGTTAAATAGTTAATTAATATAATTCACATCATATGTTATGGTTTATTCTTCATTGAACACATCAAAAAAAATGTTTCAATACATCTTAAGTTAAAGTTAATCAGATGTAATAGAATAATACCATATTATTATGTAAAAAAGAATAAAAAAACTATTGTAATCTTGTTAAAATGGTGCTACGATTAACACATCAAATAAAATTGAGATGAAAAAGAGAGGAGGTAGAAATGGAGATAAGTGTTTTCGAGCTAAGATTGAAAGTCTATACATTAGTAGATATAAATCTTGAAGAAGTCCTTTCAGCAGAAGCAGAATATATAGATTCTGCTTTTGCACTTGATGACGAATGGCTTAGATTCCACGAGAATAATGAATACAAGTATTATACGTTCAGTGGACTCTATCCCTTAGCAAAGGATGGCATATACAAAAAAGATAATGTATACACAATTACAATCAGGACGGTTGATTCACGCGTGGAACAGTATATGAGAAAGAAGCTTGCTAATCATCATACCGACAAGATGAAAGGTCTTACGCTGACATCAAGAATTATACCGAAGAAGTTTATCAATCAGCTGTATACGCTCACGCCGGTTATTCAGAAATATGATGGAGGTTACTGGAAGAAGGCGGTATCGCTTGATGAATACGAGAAAAGGCTATTTGCAAATGCGGTTAAGAAATACAATGCATTTACAGGGGAGAAGATAGACGAGGACTTTCAGCTATATAATGAGATAAGCTTTATTAATAAGAAGCCAGTGAAATTCCCATGCAAAGGAATTGTGTTACTTGGGGATAAAATTAATCTAAAGATTGCGGATAACAAGTCAGCTCAGGAACTGGCTTATTTTCTGATGGGAACAGGCCTGGGAGAAACTAACTCAAGAGGAGCAGGGTTCTGCAATTACAGATGGCTGTAGGGGGTGATTGATTGTTAAAAGATTGCATTGAGATTTTCCAGAAAAAGATAGAGCATATGGGGAATGAATGTGGGGATGCAGATGCACTTATATTAGATAATTACATACCAGCTGATGGGGATTACATAGTAGTTAAGAAAGATGGAAGCGTAGTCAAATGTTCAATTAAGATGGACAAGAAGGCTGGCAGACCTGTAAAGGACTTATCTGATGGAGATAGCCAGTATGAAGATATTGTTTTTTACGATTATCATAGCAGGCTGGTAAGTATGGATAAACCACAGGATCCGAAAAAGGTTATTCATTCTAATAATTATCTGTCATTCTGGATTAAGAAAGAAAGTTTAACTAATGGAAAACTTAATATGGAAGGAATCGACCGGTATTTTGATATATTATCCAATCCAAGGGTTAAATATAAGAATGTCAAGGATTCCAAGATGTACGATTATATTTTTCCAGTAGTAGGTGAGGTTAATCAGGAAAAACTGGAGCAATGCAGAAACTGGATTAAGCAGCACATTTTTAATCTTAAGGACTTTGGTATAGATACTTCTGGTAAGAATTATCTTAAGATTTTCTTTGAAGAGGATAAAGATTTATATGTTAATGAAGAAAAGCGATATCTGATGACCAAGATTTATAACAAGAATGATTACAATATAGATATTGATGAGCAGATATACGGACTTCCTAATGATAATCTGGCATTGAATTCGAAGAAGCCATATATGGAGCATAAGACAAGGAAAAATGTTGTGCCTTATCTTATAACACCAGAAGAGGCTGCAACACAGAGAAAGTTTTTTGATTATCTCATGAATGAAGCCAATCGAGGATATACTAATATATTTTTTGACAGTGATGAAGATGAGATTATTCCAAAGAAGCCGGGAGAATTTATCACAGATGATTTCTCAGGATTTTTTATTCAGATTCAGAAAGGAAAAGAACTGTCTATCCAGCATCAGGATGCAATTGTTGATTATAAGTATAATCTTTATAAGCATTTTCAGTACAGAGATGTGATTGGAAGTGCAAGAGACGAAGAGATTTACAAAGAGTATGTCAATAAGAAACAGATGCTTGCTGTGTTAGATGAGGTTATATTTTCTAAATGTCTCTCAAGAAATTTCTTTACAGACGATATTAATGTGAATCCTGAGTTGAAAAGAAATATTATTATGTCAAGAGATGCAATATTTGCATGGCTTTATAAGGGACAGGATGAAGGAATAGACGCAGTGCTTCATAATGTATGTATTAATACTGTCCGGGATTCAATCAATAATGGCTATGTGAATAAAGTTATTATGCAGTTTAATTTTATGAAGTCGCTAGAAGAATATTTTGGAGGGGTAAATATGGCGGACAGATATAGTGATATTAGAAAAAATCTTAGTGATAAGATTAATAAAAAAGGATATAGTCAGATAGAAAGTGATGAAGAATACTTCTATGCTGTAGGACAGCTCGTGTATTATTTCATATCTTTGAATAAATCTAAAGATAAGAAACATTCTCTTGCTAATCCATTTTTTAATGCACGAAATAATGAGCTATTACAGAAGAAGATTACGCAGTTCTTTAAGAAGTACAATTACATAATAGGAACTACTAACCTAAGATTTAATAATCTGTATTCAATGGTTTCATCATATGAATTGACAGGAAGAGTTAAGAGTGAAGAGATTATAGCAGGTTATATAAGCAGTAATTTAATATATGATTCAGCTAATAAAGAGGAGGATTAATATGGATAAGAGAGTATACGGTGTATTAGGAATTTCATCTATTATGGCAAACTGGAATGCAGATTTTACAGGCTATCCAAAGAGTACACAGAATGGTGATGTGTATGGAAGCGACAAGGCATTAAAGTATCCTATGAAGAAAATGTGGAATGATGAGGGCAAGAAAGTCCTTTATATCAAGTCTATGAAGTTTTCAGCAGATGGGTCACTTGTCCCAAAGACATTAAAAGAAAGATATGAAGAAATATTTGCGGTTAAGGATCTGAAGGATACTAAGGAATCTAAAGAAGTGCTTAGTAATCTTATGACAGCAGTTGATGTTAAGAATTTTGGAGCTACATTTGCAGAATCAAAGAATAATTTCTCTATAACCGGAGCTGTACAGTTTGGACAGGGCTTTAACAAATATGAAGACACAACTGCCGAGGAACAGCAGATTTTATCACCATTCAGAGATGGCAGTAAAGATGCTGAGAAAGATTCAGAAGCTAAGAATTCAACACTTGGAACTAAGATAACAAGTGACGAAGCACACTATTTTTATCCATTTGTAATCAATCCAATGGCATATAAAGAGTTCGTGCAGTTAGGTGTAACTGATGGATACACTGAGGAAGATTATCAGAATTTTAAGAGAACAGCACTTGTTTCAGCAACATCATATGCAACTAATGCGAAGGAAGGCTGCGAGAATGAATTTGCATTATTCGTTGAGACTGAGCCGGATATGTATCTTCCTAATCTTACAGAATACATCACATTTGAAAAAGGAGACAAGCTTAATACTATTGATATAAGCGAGGTTGCAAGCATTATTAATGCAGTTAAAGACAGAGTTAAGAGTGTGGAGGTATATTATAATCCATATACAACTAATCTTGTATCTGGAATTGAAGACGAGAAGGTCTTTAATATAATTACTTTAAAAGAGGTGTAATATATGGAGGCTGTTAGATTTACACTGAGTGGCAGGACAGCTTTTTTCAAGAAGCCAGAGGTTAATGCATATTATTATTTTACATACAGTCAGATTCATAAGATTGCACTGATGGGGATGTTTGGCGCAATCTTAGGATACGGCGGATATGCACAGAAAAACTGGCAGGTAGTGAAAAAAGGACAGGAAATAGTTGTCGAATATCCTGAGTTTTATGAAAAACTGCATGAATTGAAGGTTTCTATTGTTCCAAAGAATGAAAGGGGATATATTCCGAAGAAAGTTCAGATATTTAACAATTCTGTTGGATATGCAAGTGAGGAACAGGGAGGAAATCTTATAATAAAAGAGCAGTGGCTTGAAAATCCTGAGTGGGATATTTATGTACTGATTGATTGTGATGAAGCAGAAAAACTGGCTGAGTTCTTAGAACAGAGCAGATGTATTTATTATCCTTATCTTGGAAAGAATGACCACCCGGCTGACATTACTAATGTGAGCAGGGTAAATGTGCAGGAGGCTGATATTAATGAGGCAGCTATAACCAGCATGTTTCCTAAGAATATTGGCAGCGTTCTTATGCCAGATGAAGAAGATGAGATAGAGATTTTTAAATATACAGAAAAACTGCCGGTTGCATTAAATGGCTATACTAATCTTTATAAATATGAAGATTTCTGTTACACGAACATGACAGTAAGTATAGAGAATGGAAATGTATATAAACAGGGGAATAATATATTGTCATTTTATTAAATTATTATAAGCCGCATCAGGCAGTCTGAATGTTTTAAAATGCAGAGTTTTAAGGCAGGCAGATTACTTGGTGCGGCTTTTTTAAGTAAGGGGATATTAAGTATGGATATCAGCAGATATATGATACCGGTTGAACAATTAATTAATTGTAGCGAACAGTGTTTTGCACATTTATCAGAAGATGGAACCCAGAAAGAGACTTTGAAAGAGCATACCCAGCGGAGTCAGAAATACTGGCTGTTAATAGCTAAGAATAAATGTATTGACGAAATTATGGAAAGATTCGAAGCAGAATATTTTGATAATCTGACTCAGGATTGCAGAGATATATTTAAAGAAATGACTGTTAATATAGTCACAATGCATGATTTGGGCAAAGTTAATCCGGCATTTCAGAAGAAAAAGATGGATAATGTCTGGAATAAGAATATGACGCCAGATAACAATATCGGCAGCAAACATTCGATTGTTTCATCTATATTTTTCCTTGATTATTATCTAGATTGTATTAAGAGAATGATTGATGAAGAAAAGATTACCAAAGCGGAATCTGAGAATATCAAGGATTTTGCTTATATGTATTCGTATATTATTTCAAGACATCATGGCGGACTTACTGAACTTGAGAAGTATTTAGATGAACTTTCTGGAAAGAGTAATGATAGCGATAATTTAGGAAAGCGTGCGTATGACTGGTACACTGAATCTGGTATAAATGCTGTGCTTAGTTATGACAGATATTCAGAAAATGTATCTAAGCTGCGAAGAACATATAAGGAGATGAATAAGAGACTCACATCTGACAGAGACAGAAAATCAGTGATTTTATATGCATGGATAAGGCTGTTATATTCTATGCTTGTTGCAGCAGATTATTATGCAACATCTGAGTATATGACAGGCTGGGAGCAGAACACATTTGGTAATATTAATAATATCGACGAAATAATAAGCGAATATGAGAAAGGTTCAATTCCAAAGAGCATACGAGCATATGAGAAAAGTTCATATCCGATAGCAGATGAAGCGTTTGAATGTATAGACAGAAGCACTGATATTAATGGAATGAAGGGGATAAATATACTGAGAACAGAGATGTTTTTAGATAGTGAAAATATTTTGATGAATAATACTGATAAGAATATTTTCTATCTTGAAGCACCTACAGGAAGTGGAAAGAGCAACATGGCTATGAATCTCAGCTTTAAGCTTATGAAAAGTTCGCAGGATATTAACAAGATTTTCTACATTTATCCATTCAATACACTTGTTGAGCAGAATATGAATTCTCTTGCAAATGTATTTGGCAATAATGAGTCAGTTATGTCGCAGATTGCCGTTGTTAATTCTATTACTCCATATAAAGACATGTCAGATGATGAGTTGGATAAGAACTATCAGAGAATATTGCTCGACAGACAGTTTATGAATTATCCGATAGTATTATCTACTCATGTGATGTTGTTTAATACAATGTTCGGGGACAGAAAAGAGGACGCATTTGGATTCCACCAGTTGTGTAATTCAGTAATTGTGCTTGATGAAATCCAGAGCTATGACAACAGAATATGGGGTAAAATGATTACCTTTTTAAAAGGATTTGCAGAGCTTTTAAATATAAAGATTATTATTATGTCTGCAACGCTTCCGAATCTTGAATTGCTGACGGATAACACGGCAGGGACAGAAAAGCTCATTACTGACAGGGATAAATATTTCCGACACAATATGTTTGCGAAGAGAGTTGAGGTGGACTACAGCCTTTTGGACGAAGATATTACTATAGAAGAACTTGCACAGTGTATTGTTGATAATGATGAAAATGCCAGCAAAAAGGTGCTGATTGAGTTCATAAAAAAGAAGAGCGCAGAAGATTTTTACAGACTTCTGCAGGATATGACTGACAGACAGATACTTTTAATGACAGGAGACAGCAGTATTCAGGAACGAAAAGATATGATTGACAATATCAGCAGTATGTCTGATGTTGTACTTGTTGCCACACAGGTTATTGAGGCCGGAGTTGATATTGACATGGATATTGGATATAAGAATATCTCAAGGCTGGACAGTGAAGAACAGTTTATGGGAAGAATTAACAGGTCCGGTAAAAAGACAGGAAAAGTGTATTTCTATAATCTTGATAAAGCTAAGAATATTTACAGAAATGACGCAAGAGTTGATACCGACAAGACATTGGAAAACAGTGATATCCGCGAATATCTTAATACCAAGGATTTCTTTAAGTATTATGAAAATGTGATTCTGCCGGTACTGTTGAAATCACAGGAGAAAATAACAGACGATAATATTAAACATTTTTTCAAAGTGGAAGTTGGAAAACTTAATTATCCTTATGTCTGCGAGAAAATGAAACTTATAGAAGATGGAAGAAAGCTGATATCTGTATATTTTGCAAGAAGTATTCAGGCTGGCAATGCTGTTATAGACGGTGCAGATGTATGGAACGAATATAAGGAGCTTATAGAAAATCCGGATTTATCATACTCTGAAAGAACTGTAAGAATACATGATGTAAGAAGCAGAATGAACATGTTCATATATCAGTTTAAAGAGAATATTAAGAGTAATATTGAGTGGAATGAGCAGATAGGAGATATATATTATATTGAAGACGGTGAGGATTACTTTGACGATAATGGGGTACTTAAGAAGGAAATGATTGTAATAGCTGATGAGTTATTTATATAGGGGGATATATGCAGGTTAATGGAACTTTGATTAATTATTATTTTCATTGCAGACGGCAGTGCTATTTACATGGAAACCGGCTGAATCTTGAAGATAACAGTGAGCAGGTAAAGATTGGAAAGGCTATCCATGAAGAAAAAGCAGGAGATTCAAAGAATTCAGAGATTGCAATAGATAATATAAGGCTGGACAGGCTTACGAAAGAGTATCTTACAGAGGTTAAGAAATCAGACGCTGATGCGGAGGCTGCAAAATGGCAGTTGCTTTTTTACCTTAAGGTTCTTAAAAGCAAAGGGATTGTAAGAAAAGGAAGGCTGGAATTTGTTGAAAAGAATAAGAAGGATAAGAAAGTAATAATTGTGGAACTGACTGAAGAGATTGAAAAGGAACTTGATAATTATATCAGCAGTATTGAACAGCTTTTAGCACAGGAGAAGCCACCGGAATGTATACAGACAAATACCTGTAAGAAATGTGCATATTATGAGTATTGTTATATCTGATGAAAGCATTTGAAAAACATTTTGCATGATTAAGAGGAGAAACTGAATGGGGAGTACAAAATATATAATGTCAATGGGGGAACTGACAAGAAAAGATAATTCCTTATGTTTCAGGAAGGACGGTAAAAATGTATATATTCCGGTAGAGAATACTAAGGAGATATTCTGTTTTAATGAGGTCAGTATCAATACTAAATTATTGGATTTTCTGTCACAGAATAATATAATAATACATTTTTATAACTATTATGGCGGATATAGTGGTACATACTATCCGAGAGACCATTACTTGAGCGGGAAATTACTGGTGAAGCAGGTACTGAAGTATGAGAATGATCGGATGAGTGTTGCAAGGGCGATTGTTAAGGGAATCGGGCTTAATATTTATGAGGTGCTTTATCATTATTACAAGCATGGAAAGAAAGAAGTAAAAGAAACTACTGACTGGATTAAATCAGATTTTATCAGGCTTGTGGAACAGTCGAAAGATGTTAAAGAACTTATGGCTTATGAGGGTGAAGTCTGGATGCGTTTTTATGCGGATTTCAAGTATTTTCTGCCAGAAGATTTCGTGATGAATAAAAGAGTGAAAAGACCGCCTGATAATCCCATAAATGCATTGGTGTCATTTGGAAACACTTTGCTGTATACCAAAACAATTTCGGCAATCTATCAGACACATTTGGACCAGAGAATTAGTTTTTTACATGAACCATCTGAGGGACGGTTTTCACTTAGTCTTGATTTGAGTGAGGTATTTAAGCCGGTTATAGTATTCAGGACAATCTTTGACTTGGTTAATAATCACCGCCTTCAGGTAGAGAAACATTTTGAGAAAAATGTTAATTACTGCATACTGAATGAAGAGGGACGGAAGATATTCGTTAAGGCTTTTGAGGAGAGAATGGAAAGTGTTTTTGAACATTCGCGATTAAAAAGAAAAGTAACTTATAGAACAGCATTGAAGCTTGACTGCTATAAACTTATAAAAAATATTCTGGAAGACAAAGAGTTTGTTCCATTTTCTTTGAAAGAAGGTATGTAATGAAGAAAGAACGCAATTATAATTATGCATTTTTATTCTATGATGTAGGTGAAAAAAGAGTGCAGAAGGTATTTAAGGTGTGTAAAAAATATTTGACGCATTATCAGAAATCCGTTTTCAGGGGAGACATGACTCCATCAAAATTCATATCTCTGCGAAGCGAATTAAACAAGGTTATAGATAAAGATGAGGATTTTGTGTGCATAATAAAACTTATGAATGATAATGTATTTGGTGAGGAAGTGCTTGGAAATGCGGGAAAGGAGACTGGGGAAGAATTGATGATATAATAGAATTTATAAAATTAAATGTAAAATAAAGAGGAATTGTTTATATGAGCTATAAGAAAACCAATGCTTTAATGCGACACCTAAGAGAAAATGGAATATCAATAAATGGAGAGAAACAAAAAAGGCAGTTAATAAATACAGGATATTTTCATGGCTATAAGGGGTACAGGTTTTTTGGGGATTCGCAAAGGAAACTGTCATTTAAAAACTATGAAGAGGTAATTGCTACAATTAAATATGATTCTGATTTAAAATCATTGTTTTATGGCAAAATAATGTTTATAGAAACAGCAGTCAAAAATATTGCTTTAGAGAGTATTCTTGTCAATGCAGATTCTGAATGTATTACTGATATGTATGAAAAGGTTGTAAGCAGTTATAATAATGCTCCCGCGAATGCAACAGAAGAACAGAAAAGGAAAATGCAGCAGAATAAACTGAATTTGCAGAATACAATTCAGTCGAATCTTATGCATGCATATAAGAAAAATAATTCAAAGATTACACATTTTTATAATAATATAGGATATTCAGATGTTCCAATATGGGCATTGTTTGAAATATTGACAATGGGTGATTTTGGATATTTATTATCCTGCCTTACATATGAAGTGCGTGATGATATATCAAAACGATTATCGTTAAATGTTTCAAGTGATACAGACAGGCAGTTGATATACAAATATATATACACATTAAAAGATTTAAGAAATGCTGTTGCACACAATTCAGTTGTTTTTGATACAAGGTTTAGAAATATTGATCCGACAAATGCAATGAAACAGTGCCTTAAGTTAGAAATAGGGCTGCCATATGTTAATTTTAAGACTATTGGAGATTATGTTATTCTGATGTGTTATTATTTAAAAATGTTGAAACAACCTAAAGGAGAAATTAAAGCATTTATCCGTGAATTTGAAAGAATTACTGATAATTATAAAAAAGCGGTTAATGAAGAGGTATCGGCAAAGGTTATTCACCCGGATCTTCAGTCTAGAATGCAGATATTAAAAAGTTATATTTAAACCTTGCATTTTTAAGGTTGATATTGTATATTATAAATACTAATTGGGGTATTCATTTGCGGATGTATACTTGAGAGGGGCAGAGAAATCTGTCTCTCTTTTTAATTGTATCGGCAATAAGAAAGCAGTAACTAAAATAAGTTACTGCTTCTTATTATTTGCTGTTAATAATAGTTTCAATGTCATTAATAAAGAAAGATAGCATATCACCTTTTTTAAGTCTTTTTCGTTGACCAACATCTCTACGTATTTCGTATATGATATCTTCTAATAAGATGAGATTTTCTGTTGATGGCTGGGTTAGAGATGCTTTTCTGTATTTTAGCCATTTTTTAACTACACGATTAGATCCCCATAAAGTAAGTCCCTTGGAAAATTCTGATATCTGTTTTAACATTTCAGCTTCGGACATTTTTAGAGAATTAGGATTTTTGGTATCTTCCATTATTGTGTATATCATATTGATAAATTGTTCATATGGAAGTTCGCGTTTATCATACATATATTTTTTGACATTGTATCTATATTCAATGATTTTAGCAATAATAGATGAAATTACAACACCAATTATGGAAACAGAACCAGTAATCATTGCTACTATAATAACTTTATCTGTAGTACTGACAAAATGTTTTAAAAATATTGCCCCTTGATTTAATCCTTTTCCTATCAAAGAAAGAAACAAAAATAATAATAAACTAATAGCAATAAGTAAAGAAAATAATATAAAACAGCCTAATACAAAATTAGCAACAGGATGTTTTTCTGAGAATGAATTATTATTTGTTGAAGTTTTTTTCATAAGTTATCTCCCAATTTAAATGTTTATGTAGTTGAGAAAATCCTCTTTTAGTTGTTTCTTTATAACGAAATAATCATCAGGACATAAATGTAATGTTTCGATTATTTCTAGATCAGATTCTTTATGGTACATTAATTTTAATATTTTGTATTTTAAGTTACCCAAGCGCTCTGCGTAATCCCATAGTGAAACTGAGTTTTCAAAGCAGCCGTTATTGCTAGGCAAGAAATTAATAAGTTCTTCGCCATTCTCGTTGAATGTTGAATAAAGCGAGCACTTACTTGTGATTCGTATTCTGTTACTTCTATCTTTTCTTAAATTTGAAAAAGAAGCCGATATTTTTTCAGAAACATATTGTATGAAGTCGTCTGAAAATAGACTATACGGATATAAATTTCTACATTCTAAATATGAAATCCATCCGATACTTAAACAGGATGATTTATCAAGATTACAACCATAAGTTTCATAAATACTATTGATTAAATTCGAAATATTTGAAATTTCTCAAGTGTTTAATTGTATGTGCATATTCATGCGCCTCCAGTGTCGTGCTTTATAATGTTGCAAGAGAACCAGTGAAACAATTATTAGCATCATTCCAGTCAACAATATATTTAACTGGAGTAGAAAAACCATTTCTATCAAGTAGGTACAATAATTCATTACATTGAAGACGTCTGCTTTTAGGGAATTTAAAGTTTGCATTAGCAGAGGATTTTATAGCAAGAGTTTTCATATCAGATGTTAAATAAAAATCCGCTATAACTTTGTTGTCAAATTTTTCCATCTTGTTAAAAAGAGATGAACTTATAGTAAGCATACCTTTTTCTGAAATAGACACACTCAATTCAGAATATCTTGATGGAGGTGTTTTTAATTTGTACATTTTTTGAAAATCAATAACTTGAGTATTTTTATTCATTTTTTTAATCTCCTTTAATTTTTATATAATATAAACTTAATGCAACTTATTGTATATATGTAAAATTAATAATATTGTAATAAAAATTATGTGCAAAATACGAATGGATTTAAAATAACAAAAATAATATGTTTAAAGTTTATGACCTTGACATTTTCTATAATATAGACCATATATTAATATATCCATATGAAAAAGGAGCACACACATGAACACCCAACCATTTACCATATCACCAATTCCAGACGACATATTTGCAAAGATGCAGGGGAAATCATTTAAGGACAACTGCACCGTTCCAAGAGAAGAATTGCGGTATCTTAAAGTTTTGCATATCGGATTTGATGGGAAAACGCACACAGGTGAGCTGGTTGTGAACAGGCTGATTGCTGATGATGTGCTTGATATATTTAAGCAGCTTTACGAGGCTGGCTATGAGATTGAAAAAATCAGACTTATTGATGAATATGATGCTGATGACGAGAAGTCGATGAGTGATAATAATTCTTCAGCGTTTAATTTCAGATACATTTCCTATTCAACGAAGCTGTCAAAGCATGCGTTAGGGCTGGCGGTTGACATCAACACGCTTTATAATCCTTATGTGAAATATGTTGATGGCAGAAGAAATGTGGAGCCTGCCAATTCTGAAAAGTATACAGACAGAAGCATTGAATTTCCACATAAAATCGACCATGACGATTTGTGCTATAAGGTGTTTGCAGAACATGGATTTGAGTGGGGCGGCGACTGGGAACATGCAAAAGATTATCAGCATTTTGAGATGCCAGATGAGTGGATTCAGAAAAGTTCATGCAGAAAAATGTGATATAATATAAAAGTTCGTGCGGAAAAATGTAATGCAACACAAAAATTCGTACATAAAAGTGTGGCAAAATACATTTTTACGTCCATAAAAATGTTGACCATATCCTCTTAAAGGAATCAAATATTATACATAGGATAACTGCTTTCACATCAAGGTAAGTGACAATAAATCAGTTTTTAAGTAAAAATGTATCAATAAAACGGCGTATTTCAGAATGTGCTATACAAAATGCACAAACGCTTGCGTAAATCTTTGTAATTTTAAGCCATTTCATTTTTATCCATATTGTGGTATTTTTAGCAACAGAGGCGATTTATTTTGCATGATATAGGACACTGCCAGCAAAATAACGCCTCTTTTGCTATTTAATCTATAATGTTTGGGAGGTTAATCATGATTAAGAAGGCAAGAAGGGTTTTTGCAGCTGTTGTTGCGGTATTATTAGTATGTTTTACAGCAGCACCAGTGTTGTCAGCTAATGCGGCAACACAGAATTCATGGAATTTCAAGAATTCTAATTTTAAGAAGTTAGGAACTATTAAATCAAGTACTACAGTAGACGGACTTGGTCTTATGGCAACAAGCAGTAAGAATATGAAGGTTAAGGCGGAATCTGTAACAGTAGATGGCACAGCATATACATATTGTCTGGCTCTTTCTGGTACAGGCACTCCATCATACCGTTCAGTTAAGGTACCGGTGTCAGGTTCTGATACAATAAAGGTAGTGTTAAGAAGCAGTGGAAGCTCTACCCGTAATTTAATCGTAGCTGATTCTAATGGAAAGAAGCTTGGAACTATTGCAGCTAATAAGACAGCTTCTTTAGGAACATATTCATATTCAGGTTCTAAGGGATACATATATCTGTATTCAGAGAACAGCGGAATCAACATTTACAAAGTACAGGTTGATTCTAATGGCAGCTCATCATCTGGTTCTTCATCAGGAAGTTCATCAGGTTCAGGTAGCTCTTCATCAGGAAGCAGCTCATCTTCAGGTTCATCAACAGGTTCATCTGTATCAGGTAATTATGTGGTTAAGGCTGGTGGAATGTCTTTAGCAGATGCACTTAAGAAGGCTAAGTCAGGACAAACAGTAGTTATTGATGGAACAGTTAAGTCCGGAGCTGTTTCACTTCCAGCAGGTGTTAATCTTACAGGAAAGAATAATGCAACAATAGATTTCTCACAGACAAGCGGAAGTTCAGGAAGAGGAATTACATTATCAGGTAATGGAAGTACACTTTCTAACATTACAGTTAAGAATGCTTCTGATAATGGAATCTTTATTTCAGGTTCTAATAATACATTAAAGTATGTAACATGCTGTTATAATGAAGATGCAGGTTTTCAGGTAAGCAACGGAGGAGCTAATAACAAGTTTTATAATTGCAAGTCTCATCATAATGCAGATGCTAAGGGTGAGAATGCTGATGGTTTTGCAGTAAAACTTCATTCAGGTGAAGGCAATTATTTTGAAAACTGTGTAGCTGAATACAATAGTGATGATGGCTGGGATTGTTATGCAGCTCATGGAGCAGTAACACTTGTAAACTGCCAGGCTAACTACAATGGATACTGTGATGGAATATATGGTGATGGTAACGGATTTAAGATGGGTGGAGTAGATAACAAAACACCAGGAAAGGCAGCTCACCTTGATCCTCTTAATCATAAGCTTATAGGTTGCACAGCTAAGGGAAACTATGCTAATGGTTTCGATAGAAACAACCAGAGTGGTGTTGTAACAATGAAGAATTGTATTTCAGATTCTAATAAGGGTAATAATTATCACTGGCCACTTACAGGAAAACCATCTGCACTTGGTTATAAAGTAACATTTGGCAAGGCTATTATTGAGGATTGTACTAATATTAATGGAAAAGTTAATATTACAGGAGCAACTCTTAAGGGTAACTGTAAGGGATTCTAGGATAATGGCTGATTGTAATAATATGGTTTACAATACAATATTATAATTTATAACAAAATAATAAAACGCATGTCCGATTATTTCAATCTGGCATGCGTTTTTTATCGTTAATCCAATGTGTTAATATTAATCAATTATATGGTGGTTAAGCCATCTGCGTGAATGAAAGCGAATGGTGAATATTATACCGCGGACAGTCCAGTCGGCAAACATTCCAATCCATACAGCAATAGGACCAAAACCATATACACGGCATAAGAATATAGTGAAGCTTACACGACATAACCACATGCTTGCACATGATGTTATCATTGAAAATTTCACGTCTCCGGCAGCACGCATTCCATAAGCCGGAATAAACGACAATACCCATGATATTGGCTTGGTTATTGTTATGAAAAGAGTCATCTCAAAACACATTCTTGCACTTTCTGCTTCCATTCCACCGAGTATGGTAATCGGCCTGCACAATGCAAATACAACAAGACAGCTTATGATAATAGCAGCTTCAGCCATTTTACTGAGCTTCTTTATATAATATATGGCTTCATCTTTTCTTCCGGCTCCAATGCACTGGCCAACTATAGTCATAAGTCCGATTCCTACACCCTGTGCAGCAACTCCGTTAAGGTTTTCAAGAATATTGGTCACAGCATTTGCAGCGATGGCCGCAGTTCCAAGCGTTGAAACTGTTGACTGGATTGCCAGCTTTCCAAACTGGAACATGCTGTTTTCAATACCTGAAGGAATACCGATATATAGGACTTTCTTAATTAAATCCCAGTCGGGGCGGATTGTGTAATATCTGTTAACGCATATGGTCTGTGACGGATTTCTTAATTTAATAATTACAACAACTGCACAGAAAACTCTTGATACAAGTGTTGATATTGCAGCTCCCGCAACGCCCATTCCAAGTCCGAATATAAGAATTGCATTACCACCTATATTAAGAAAGTTGGATATTATGGATATTGTCATAGGGCTTTTGCTGTCCTTCTGGGCTCTCATAATGGACGCACCGGCGTCATACAGGCCAATGAATGGAAATGACAACAGAGTAAAAAGGAAGTATGCCTGTGAATCAGCCATAACCTCAGCTTCTACAGAACCAAAGATGAACTTAAGCATTGGAACACGAAGAACGAGGCATATTGCAGATATCAATACTGACAGCACTGTCATGACAAGAAATACCTGTCTTGCAGCGCGGTTTGCACCTTTAGGGTTGCTACTTCCTATGTACTGGGAACACAGGATTGCACCTCCGGCAGCAAGTGCTGACAAGGCCTGTATTACAAGAATATTGATGGAATCAACAAGCGATACTGCTGAAACAGCAGATGCACCTACATTACTTACCATCATAGTATCAACAGTTCCCATAAGTGAAGCTAAGAGATTTTCCAGCATGATAGGAATAAGAAGTTTCCTTATATCTACATTAGAAAAAATGTGGTCAGAATTATTAGTCATTGAAATTACTCCATAATATTTTACAAACTAAAATGCAACTAACATAATTTATTCCTAAGAACAGATAAAGTCAAGTATATATGTTGATAAAACATGTCACAAAGAACATATTGACATAAAATACTTGACTTTATAATATAATTATGTTATCTTAACAAAGCACTGCAATAGCAGTGTTTATGCGGGTGTAGTTCAATGGTAGAACACTAGCCTTCCAAGCTAGATACGTGGGTTCGATTCCCATCACCCGCTCTATTTTTTTGTTCAAGTGAATTATTTCAGGGTGATGTGAATCGAACCCACGGGTTCGGTCTCCGCTTCGCTCCGGTCGGTGCCAGGCAGGTGCCACAGGCACCTGGCACCCCATCACCCGCTCTATTTTTTTATCCAAGTGAACTATTTCAGGGTGATGAGAATCGAACCCATGGGTTCGGTCTCTGCTCCAATTGCTTCATTATATTTGCAGGTCGGGTAAATAAGTGTTATAACAGAAGTGCCGGATATATAAGGGGCAGAAAAGGTGAGTTTATGAAATTAAAGAAAGCAGCAATATGGGGGATTGCAGTGGTTTTGCTTGCAGGAGGTATTGCCGCAGGGGCTGTGGTATTGAATGGCAGACCGGAAACTAAAGATAATCTTATTAATATGGCTAGGATCATAAAACCACGGGGAGATAAAACACATGTAATTGTGAAGGTCGCACAGAATATTGGGACAGAAGATTACACAGAGCCTTATGAATATGATAAGGATTATTCAAGTGATACTGTATCAATTGCCTGCTGGGGCGACAGCATGATGGAAGGCTTTGGATCAGATGATGCTTATATACTTACTAAAGCAGGAAGAGTTGATATAAGTTATTATACTGCACCATATACTTTGGGAAAGCTTACTGGTCTTAATACATTTAATTTTGGTGTATCAGGGGAGACATCAGAGGAGATAGCAATAAGAGCTGGTGGCCTTAAGATGCATACTGACCGTAATCTTAATCTTAATAAGAATACATATCAGGATGTATGCCTTATGGATGATAAGGGAAATCCTGTTTATATGTATGATTTCAGCGGATATGGTATTGAATATAATGATTATCCTGATACTGTATATATAGATGGTGTATTATGTCAGATTGATAAGAAACGGGATATCGAAGATTACTGGGAAGATATGGAGGATGATGACTATAATATAGAGGATTATATGGTCAGCATCAGAATATGTGATGATACAGGTCTTGAACAGCCTGATTATATGTTTATTCCACAAGGTACTGCTGTTACAACTAAAGCAGCATATGATCATAAGGGTGATATTCTTGTGCTTGAGATGGGAAGTAACGGCGGATGGGATGACTATGATGAGCTTATTTCCCAGTATCAGGCGGTGATTGATTATACAGGCTGTGAGAATTATATCATAGTTGGAGACACTGATGATCCGGGTACATCTCTTGCAGACAACAGCCAGTCATATCTGGAGGATGGAGATGACTATGTAGGTGTTGATGACACTGCATGGGAAGCAGCCTTAAGAGAAGCATTTGGAGAACATTTCTTTAATACAAGAGTCTACATGATTCAGAATGGGCTGGATGATTGTGGTTTGAAAAAGGAAAAGATAGACGAGTTATATGGAGCGTTTGGATATATATCTGTGAAACTTCGTTCTGACTGGACACATTTTAATGCGTATGGTTATTATTCTAAAGGAGTAGGAATCTATAAAAAAGGTGTTGAGCTAGGATACTGGGAATAGTCTGTCCCAATGCTTTATAAAGGAAATTTACAATGAGTAAGAATAAATATGAAATAGATATGTGCAATGGCACAATAATGGATAAGTTAATATCGTTCTCAGTGCCATTGATGCTTTCAGGAATATTACAGTTAATGTTTAATGCTGTAGATATAATTGTTGTTGGAAGATTTGCAGGAAGCCAGTCGTTAGCAGCAGTAGGTTCAACGACAGCACTTATTAATATGTTTGTTAATCTTTTCATAGGAGTTTCGTTGGGAGCAAATGTACTGGCAGCCAGATTCTATGCGTCAGGAAAACATAAAGAGATGTCAGAAACAGTGCATACTGCGATAACATTTGCGGCAATAAGCGGAGTTGTGATGGCGCTGATAGGCCTGCTGATGGCTAAGCCGGCACTTGAGCTTATGGGAACGCCAGATGATGTAATTAACCTTTCAACACTGTATATGAGGATATATTTTCTTGGTATGCCATTTTTTATGCTTTATAACTATGGTGCGGCTGTTCTTAGAGCAGTTGGTGATACCAAGAGACCGCTGATGTTTCTTATAGCAGCGGGAATTATAAATGCATGCCTTAATATGGTACTTGTTATTGTGTTTAACTTAGGGGTTGCAGGAGTAGCAATCGCAACAATATTTTCACAGTTCATATCGTGTGTGCTTGTATTAAGATGTCTGAATAAGACAGATGCAAGTTACCAGTTGAGATTCTCAAAATTAAGGATAAAGGGATACTATCTTAAACAGATATTTCAGGTTGGAATTCCGGCAGGAATACAGAGTACAGTTATTAATTTCTCAAATGCTTTGCTGCAGTCGTCAGTTAATTCATTCGGTTCAACAGCAATGGCAGGATATACAGCAGCCAACAATATTCTTGGTTTTCTATATGCATCAATTAATTCAGTAACACAGGCCTGCATGAGTTTTACAAGTCAGAATTATGGTGTAAGAAAGTTCAAGAGAATGGACAAGGTGCTTATAGATTGTGCAATACTTTCAGTAGGAGTGTCACTTGTATTTGGCTGCGGTGCATATATATTTGGTGATAAAGTGCTTATGATATACACTAACAGTGAAGATGTTATCAAATGTGGTGTTGAGATATTATCAATTACAACAGTGCCATATTTCTTATGTGGAATAATGGATCTGTTTCCGGGCGCACTTCGTGGAATGGGATATTCGCTAGTGCCGATGATATTATCAGTTATTGGTACAGTAGGAATGAGAATATTCTGGATATTCGTGATATTCCCAAGCCACAGAACACTGTATGACCTGTTCATATCATATCCGGCATCATGGACGGCAACGATAATTATGCAGGTTATATGTTTCCTTATAGTACGTCGAAAAGTGCATTCACAGATTAATAAATGATTATAAAATATTTAAGCCATTCCGTAAGGAGTGGCTTATTAACTATAAAGTTCTTCAAGAGTTCTGGCTATCTCGCCAGCATCACAGTCACATCCGTTTTCTTCCCATTTTAAAAATGCATTAAGCAATCCGCCAGAGTAACAGTATAGTCTGTACTCAGAGTAATTCTTAGGATTCGTAAAATGTTCAGACATAAAATTATTAATGCTGTTAATCAGAATAGAATAAAGTCCACATCTTGAAAGAGTAAGGAAATAATCCTTATACCGGTTAAAGAATTCAAGTGCAAAAAGGATGTGTGAATAATCAAGAAAGCTCCCGCTTTCAGGGTTGCTGGCACATTCTTCCAGATATTCAATTATAATAATATTAAGATAGTCGCATAGTGCATCATGGATTGATTGATAATATTTGTAAAAAGTTATGCGTGATACACCGGCACATTTCGCTACACTGGTAATGCGTATCTTATCAAAATCAGTGTCTTTAAGAAGCCTGATTACTGCTTCACCTATGCACATTCGTGTAAATGTATTCTTAGAATCTTTGTTTACTATATTCATAATGTACTCCTGAAATATACAAAAACGCTATTTTTGTATATTGTAACACTATAAGTTATAAAATACAATATGACGTAGTATTTAAAACTACATTAAAATGGAGTATATCTGGTAAACAGGAGGATTAATAATGAGATTAGTAGCAGATTCAGCATGTGATATAAAAGAACTTGAGGGAATGGTCTTTAAGGCAGTTCCGCTTACAATATCTACAGATAACGAGGAGTTTTGTGATGATGGACAGCTTGATATTCATAGAATGCTTGATGTTCTTGAAAAACATAAGGGACGTTCATACACTGCGTGTCCTGGAATAGATGCGTGGCTTGAAGCTTTTGGCGATGATAATGAGATATTTGTTGTAACAATAACTGCAGGAATGTCAGGAACATATAATTCTGCAATGGCAGCGAGAGCAGTGTATCTGGAGGAACATCCACAGGCTAAGGTCAGAGTAATAGATTCTAAAAGCACTGGTCCACAGATGCGTATTATACTGGAACAATTGCAGCAAATGATTAAAGAGGGAAAGACATTTGAAGAGATAGACGGAGCAATAGATGCATATATGCAGAAAACAAGATTGTTCTGTTCATTAAAATCACTGCATAATCTTGCACAGAATGGTCGTGTAAGCAAGGTTGTAGCATCGGCTGCGGAGGTTCTTGGCATAAGTGTAATAGGAACAGCAAGCAGTCATGGAACATTAGAAGCAATCGGTAAGTGCAGAGGTGATAAAAAGCTTCTTGTAAAACTGCAGGCATTACTTGACGATGCAGGATATGAAGGCGGAAAACTGAGAATATGTCATGTTGAGAATGAAGCTCTTGCAGGAAAGATAGCTGATATGATAAAGCAGGCATATGGCGCTGAGGATGTGTGTGTATATAAAGCAGGAGGATTATGCAGTTATTATGCTGAGCGAGGCGGAATAATACTCAGCTGTGAAACAAAATAAATACTTTGAATATCAAAATAGTATTGACAAACCAGATTTGTGCTCTTATAATTAGCTCAAATATATTAGTTAAATATATTTAGATAAAATTATTTAAGGAGAACAAAACAATGACATTTGAAAAGGTAAAAGAAATTATTATGGATACTATTAACTGCTCAGAGGATAAGATTACATTAGAAGCGAATTTAAAGGATGATCTTGGAATTGATTCACTTGATTCTATGGAACTTATGATGGCAGTTGAAGATGCTTATGGAATTACTGTTCCAGAAGAAGAACTTCCTAATCTTACATCAGTTAAAGCAATTGTTGAGTATGTTGATAAGAATGCAGCTTAACATAAAGATTTTAAGGAAGACAGTTTGTTATGGATATTAATGATATTTATGGGATTATAGATAAGTTTGATGCAAGTGGATGCAGCGAACTGAATCTGGAGATGAATGGCGTATGCCTTGGATTGAAGAAAACAATGCACGAAGCCATATGTGATGTGCCTGTAAAGAAAGATATTGTTCGCATTAGTACAGAACAGGAACAGAACGTTACAGCTATTCAGGATGTACAGCCACAGTCAGATGAGCATATTAAAGAAATTAAGGCACCATTGGTTGGAACTTTTTATACAGCAGCAGGTCCTGATGAGGAACCTTTTGTAAAACCAGGACAGAGCGTTCATGCTGGTGATGTTATTGGCATAATTGAAGCAATGAAGCTGATGAACGAAGTTACAGCAGATTGTGACGGTACGGTTAAGGAAGTGGCAGCAGAGAATGGCACTATGGTTGAGTATGGACAGCCGCTTGTAATCCTTAATTAACGGAGGTAGCAGAAGTGTTTAAGAGAATACTGATAGCAAACCGTGGTGAAATAGCGTTAAGGATAATCAGATGCTGCCGTGAGATGGATGTAGAAACCGTAATTGTATATTCAACAGCAGATAAGGATTCACTTGCAGTTATGGCAGCAGACAAGGCGGTTTGCATTGGACCGGCAAAGGCGGCTGAAAGTTATCTTAATCAGGATGCGATAATAGAAACAGCAATACTGACAGGGTGTGAGGCAGTCCACCCTGGTTATGGTTTTCTGTCTGAGAATGCTGCATTTGCAAGAAAATGTGAGGAGAACAATCTTATATTTATAGGACCATCAGCAGACATAATAAGCAGCATGGGAGATAAACAGTCGGCAAGGCAGCTTATGATTGAATGCGGGGTTCCGGTTGTACCAGGCTCTGATAGTCTGGTTGTAACAGCAGAGGAAGCAGCACACATTGCAGAAAAAATTGGTTATCCGGTACTTATTAAAGCGTCAGCTGGAGGCGGTGGAAAAGGAATGCGCAAGGCATTCAGCAGAGAAGATATAGAAAATGCATTTGAAACCGCTAAGAGTGAAGCTAAAGCTGCATTTGGCAACGATGATATGTACATAGAGAAGCTGATAATCAATCCACGGCATATTGAGATACAGATTCTTGCAGATAAATATGGCAATACAATATATCTTGGAGAACGTGACTGTTCAATCCAGCGTAATAATCAGAAGCTTTTAGAGGAAGCTCCGAGTGCAAAATTATGTAAAGATAAGCGGACAGTCATGGGAGAGACTGCAGTAAGAGCTGCCAGAGCAGCAGGATATTATAGTGCAGGAACTGTTGAATTCGTTGTGAATGAACAGGGCGACTACTATTTTATAGAGATGAATACGAGAATACAGGTTGAACATCCGGTAACTGAGCAGGTTACAGGAATTGACCTTATAAGAGAACAGATAAGAATAGCTGCCGGAATGAAGCTTAATATCACTCAGGAAGATGCATGTGTCAATGGACACGCAATTGAGTGCAGAATAAATGCGGCTACACCGGGAGTTATTAAATTCTTACATTTTCCAGATGGTTATGGTGTAAGAGTTGAGAGCCATCTTTTTGAAGGTTATGAAGTGAGTCCGTATTATGATTCAATGATTGCCAAGATTATAGTGACTGGAAGCAGCAGACTTGAGGCGGTAAGACGATTAAGAAGAGCTCTTGAGGAACTGATAATTGAAGGAGTTAAGACTAACAGAGAGTTCATGCATCTTCTTACATATCATAAGGATTTTATAAGAGGAAATTACAATACAGGTTTCTGGGAGAAGAATCATACCGAAATTGAAAAGTGGCTTAAGGAAGGAATTACAGTTAAATGAATATCAATGACATTTTCTTAAAGCGTAAGAAAAGGTGGGGTACTATCAACAGATTAAGGGATAGTGAGGAACAGGCAGACGGAAGCCTTACACCATCAAGAAGAATTGCACTTATAAGTGATGACAAAAGTTTCAGGGAATTGTATGCACAGGTTAAGACAGGCAATCCAAACAGCTTTCCGGGATATGAGAAAAAGGTTGAAGCAAACAGATTAAAGACAGGTCAGCAGGATGCAGTAGTTACTGGAACATGTCGAATTGGCGGAGTCAAAACAGCTGTTGCAGTTATGGATAAAAGATTTCTTATGGGAAGCATGGGAATTGCGGTAGGTGAAAAGATTACAAGACTCACAGAATATGCAATGAAAAGAAAACTGCCACTTATAATATTTGCTGCAAGCGGTGGAGCGAGAATGCAGGAAGGCCTTTTCTCGCTTATGCAGATGGCAAAGACAACAGCGGCAATTGAAAAGTTCAAGGATGCGGGTGGATTATTTATATCATATCTCACTAATCCTACAACAGGTGGTGTGAGCGCAAGCTTTGCAAGTCTTGGTGACATTATAATTGCTGAACCAGGAGCACTTATATGTTTTGCCGGGCCAAGAGTTATTGAACAGACTATCGGACAGAAGCTGCCGGAAGGCTTCCAGCACTCAGAGTTTCTGTTAGAACATGGCATGATAGATATGATAGTTGACAGAAAAGATATGAAGCAGACTTTATCAAAGATATTGAAAATGCATGTGAATACCGGAGGAGAAGCATGAACAATGAAAATGTTTTAACACCATATGAGAAAGTTCTTGCAGCCAGAAAAAGCGACCGTCCGGATATTATGAAATACATAGAAGTGCTTTTCGATGATTTTATAGAAATGCATGGTGACAGATATTATAAAGATGACAAAAGCCTTGTTGCAGGAATTGCTTCATTTAACGGGAGAACGGTAACTGTTATTGGAAATCGCAAAGGAAAGAATATAGAAGAGAATATAAGATATAACTTTGGAATGGCGTCACCTGAAGGGTATAGAAAAGCAGTCCGTGTTATGAAACAGGCTGAAAAATTCGGGAGACCTGTCATAACATTTGTTGATACGCCAGGTGCATATCCAGGCATGGAAGCAGAAAGCAACGGACAGAGTAATGCGATTGCAGGAAGTATAGCAGCAATGCTTAAGCTTACAGTACCTGTTATATCTGTAATCACAGGAGAAGGTGGAAGTGGCGGTGCATTGGCACTGGCAGCAGCCGACAGGGTGTACATGCTTGAAAATGCAGTATATTCAATTCTGTCTCCGGAAGGTTTTGCGTCAATAATATATAAGGATGCTAAGAAAGCACCACAGGCAAGTGAGATTATGAAGCTTACTGCACAGGAGCTTTTTACTGCCGGACTCGTTGACGGTGTAATTGCAGAAGGAGACAGGTGCTTTTCAGATATAGCAAGAATGTTAGAAAAAGAACTCGGAATTCTTGGCAGGATGAAATCAAAAGAGATTGTTAATTCAAGATATGACAAATTCAGGAATATAGACAGGGGAGAGATAAAGTGAAAGGCATTCAGATAGTGTCCACAGGGAAAGCACTCCCAGAAGAGATAATTACGAATGATGACTTAAGCCGGATTGTTGATACAAATGATGAATGGATAACAACAAGAACAGGCATTAAGAAAAGATACAGATGTATACAGGAAAATACTACATCACTTGCCGTCAGAGCAGCATATGAAGCGGTAGAGGCATCAGGTGTGGATATTGCAGAAATAGGTGCAGTTATAGTTGCAACTTCAACTGCAGATAATGCATTTCCGTCTACTGCAGCAATTGTACAGAAGGAACTCGGATTGGCAGAGAATGTACTTGCATTTGATTTAAGCAGCGCATGTACAGGTTTTCTGCATGCATTAAATGTCGGGCAGGCACTGTTTAACAGCACTGATTATAAATACATACTGCTTATTGGCAGTGAACAGATGTCTAAGATATTAGATTATACAGACCGCTCAACATGTGTGCTTTTTGGAGATGGTGCAGGTGCAGTTCTTATAAAAGCGGCTGACAATATGTATAGACAGATTAATTACACAAGAGGCGACACAGATGTACTTGTATGCAGAGGTATAGGCGTACAGGATGCATATGTAAAGATGAATGGAAATGCGGTGTTCCGTTTTGCAGTTGATGTTCTTAAACAGGGAATTGATGAAATATTGAAAAAATCGGACATGACACTTGATGACATAGATTATATTGTGTGCCATCAGGCTAATGAAAGAATTATTAATCATGTAAAGAAGAAATATCCGGGGCATGAAGATAAGTTCTATGTAAATATAGCAGAATACGGTAATACATCAGCGGCAAGTATCCCAATAGCACTTGATGAGTTAGCAAAAAGCGGATGCTTTGATAAAGGCAGAAAGCTGATTCTTGCAGGATTTGGGGCGGGGCTTAGCTGGAGCAGTGCTTTGATAGAGACATAATAAGGAGCAGCATAATGAGATTAGATAAGATGTTAGGAATAAAATATCCGTTTATACAGGGCGGAATGGCTAATATTGCAACAGGAGAATTTGCAGCTGCAGTTAGTAATGCAGGCGGACTGGGGCTTATTGGAGCTGGTGGAATGAACACGGATATGCTTCGTGAAAACATAAGAAAATGCAGAACACTTACGGATAAACCATTTGGTGTGAATCTTATGCTTATGAATCCGGAAGCTGATGCAATGGCAGAACTGCTTGTGGAAGAAAATGTAAAGATTGTAACAACAGGAGCAGGAAGTCCGGCTAAATATATGGAAAAATGGAAGTCTAATGGAATGATGGTTATACCGGTTGTTTCGAGTGCAGCGCTTGCAATAAGAATGGAGCGTTTCGGAGCTGATGCAGTAGTTGCAGAGGGAACAGAAAGTGGTGGTCATGTCGGCGAGATGACAACTATGACACTTGTTCCAAAGGTAGTTGACAGTGTGAATATTCCGGTTATTGCAGCCGGAGGAATTGCAGATGGCAGACAGCTTGCAGCAGCATTTGCACTTGGTGCGGCAGGTGTACAGATGGGAACTTGTCTTCTGGCAAGTACAGAGTGTCCTATACATGATAATTATAAGCAGGCAATACTTAAAGCAAAGGATAATGACACGATAGTTACAGGAAGAATTGCTGGTACTCCTGTGCGTGTTCTTAAAAATGAGATGTCACGCGAGTATGTAAAGCAGGAGAAGGCAGGTGCTGATAAGATGGAACTTGAGAAATATACATTAGGTTCTCTTCGTAAGGCAGTGTTTGACGGTGATACAATGAATGGCTCACTGATGGCAGGTCAGGTTGCAGGTCAGATTGATAAGATACAGCCAATTGAGAAAATATTTGAACAAATATATGAAGAATATGAGGCTGTGCGAAAGGAATTGTATGCAGATTAAGGACAAGATACTTGATGTTCCGGTAATTCAGGGCGGTATGGGTGTCGGAGTTTCGCTTTCATCCCTTGCAGGTGCAGTCGCAGCAAGCGGGGCATGTGGAGTCATCAGTTCTGTTAATGCAGGTTATGATGAACATGATTTTGAGAGCAGCCCATATAAGGCTAATCTAAGGGCACTTGATTACCATATTAAGAGGGCTAAGCAGATTGCAGCAGAAAGTGCAAAGAAGGGACTTGTAGCTGTAAATATTATGACGGCGGTTTCTCATTATGATGAAAGCTGTAAGACTGCAGTTTCAGCAGGGGCAGATATTATTATCTCAGGTGCCGGACTGCCTCTTAATCTGCCACAGTTTACTAAGGGAACACACACACTGGCAGCACCCATTGTTTCAAGTGGCAGGGCTGCCAGGATAATTATGAAAACTTATAAGAAGCATTATGATGTGTATCCGGATATGTTCATTATTGAAGGCAGCATGGCAGGAGGACATTTAGGCTTTGATGCAGATGATATTACACAGGGAAAAACGCAGAGTAACGATGAAATACTGTCAGATGTACTTGCTGTAATAGAAGAGTCGGGTGCGGATATCCCGGTTTTTGTCGCTGGTGGTGTGTTTGATGGTAAAGATATGGCACATTATGTAAATAAAGGTGCTGCCGGGGTACAGATTGCGACAAGATTCATTGCTACCAATGAATGTGATGCTTCGGATACATTTAAACAGGCTGTTGTTAATGCAAAGAGAGAAGACATCCGTATTATTAAAAGTCCTGTTGGAATGCCGGCGCGTGCAATTAACAGTCCACTGCTTGAAAGGCTTGATGCAGGAGAAACCTTTACCGCAAGAAAATGTAATGGTTGTCTTACAGCATGTAAGAAGGATGACAGTATACCATATTGCATAAGCAGGGCGCTTATAGCAGCAGTTAAGGGCGACTGGGATAATGGACTGTTTTTTGCAGGAAGTAATGCAGACAGAGTTGACCGGATAATGAGCGTACAGGAACTTATTAATGAGATTATGACAGATTACAGATTGAATAAATCGGACATATAAGCTTTGGTTGAGCAAATCTGACATTGATTTGGAAAGGATAGGGAATGACGGAGAGAAGAAAAGCACTTATTACAGGTGCAAGCAGGGGAATAGGAAGGGCTATATGCGTTAAGCTTGCAAGTGAAGGAACGGATATTGTATTCAGTTACCGTTCAGGTGATGAGGCTGCCAGTGAAACAGTTAATTTATGCAGAGAGTATGGAGCTGAAATCCATGCAATTAAGGCAGATGTGAGTGATTCAGAGGAATGTGAGCGTTTAATTAAGGAAGCCGTGGATTTACTTGGCGGAAGAATTGATATTCTTGTTAATAATGCAGGAATTACTAAGGACAATCTTATTGGACGTATGAAGGATGAGGATTTCGATGCAGTTATAGATGTGAATCTAAAGGGTACATTTTATATGATGCGTGGGGTCTCAAGACTTATGTTAAGACAGAGAGCAGGAAGAATTATTAATATGAGTTCTGTTGTAGGCGTTATGGGCAATGCAGGGCAGGTTAATTATTCTGCAAGTAAAGCAGGTGTTATTGGTATGACGAAGTCGCTTGCAAGAGAGCTTGCGTCAAGACATATTACTGTAAATGCGGTTGCACCGGGAATGATTGAAACTGATATGACCGGAGCAATGTCAGATGCTGTTAAAGAAAAAGTGGTAGAGAATATACCTTTTAAAGAGATGGGAAAGCCGGAAGATATTGCAGAAACAGTAGCATTTCTTGCAGGTGACGGAGCACGATACATAACCGGACAGGTACTTTGTGTAGACGGAGGAATGGCAATATGAGAAGAGTTGTAATAACAGGTATGGGAGCAGTTACTCCTGTCGGAAACAATATTAATGATATGTGGGAAGCTGTAAAGGCTGGTAAATGTGGTATTGGTAAGATAACACATTTTAATACAGAAAACAGTGCAGTTAAGCTTGCCGGTGAAGTAAAAGGCTTTGACCCAGAGAGTATTGTCGATAAAGCAGAATTAAGGAAGATGGACGATTTCACGATATATGCACTTGCAGCTGCAGATGAAGCAGTGAAAGATTCAGCTATAGATTTTGGCAAAGAAGACACATTAAGGTGTGGTGTTATATTATCAAGTGGAATTGGTGGACTTACAACTATACAGAGAGAATGCTTAAGAGGTGAAAGTAAAGGATATGACAGGGTTTCGCCACATTTTGTGCCAATGTCGATAACTAACATGGCAGCAGGACATGTTGCAATCAGATTCGGATTACATGGAATGTGTACATGTGTTGTTACGGCATGTGCCAGTGGAACTAATGCTGTTGGAGATGCATTAAGACAGATCAGAGATGGATATCAGGATGTGATTGTGTGCGGAGGTGCAGAAAGCTGTATAACTGATTTTGGAATTGGTGGTTTTACATCAATGCACGCATTAAGCAAAGCAGAAGATATAAACAGGGCTTCTATTCCGTTTGATAAAGAAAGAAGCGGATTTGTTATGGGTGAAGGAGCAGGTGTGCTGATTCTTGAAGAGTATGAACATGCACTGAAAAGAGGCGCTAAGATATACTGTGAAATTGCAGGATATGGTTCAACATGTGATGCAAACCACGTTACAGCCCCTCTCGAAGACGGAAGCATGGCGGCACAGGCAATGACTGAGGCTGTTAGGGATGCAGGAATAAAACCAGAGAATATTGATTATATTAATGCACATGGAACCAGTACAAAGCTTAATGATAAGGGTGAGACTAACGCGATAAAGAAGGCATTTGGAGAACATGCGTACAAGCTTGCGGTAAGCTCGACAAAGTCAATGACAGGACATATGTTAGGTGCGAGTGGTGCTGTTGAGGCAATTATATCGGCGCTTGCTGTAAAGAATGATATAATTCCGCCAACCATTAATTATCAGGTGCCGGATGATGACTGTGATCTTGATATCGTTCCAAATAAGGCAAGAGAGTCAAGAGTTGATTATGCAATGTCTAATTCACTTGGCTTTGGTGGACATAATGCATCCATCGTGCTTAGAAAGGTGGTGTAATGATGCAGCTTAATTCAGATGAAATACAGCAGATTCTGCCGCACAGATATCCATTTTTATTAGTAGACAGGATAACAGAGTGTGAGCCGGGAAAGAAGGCTTGTGGTATTAAATGTGTATCTGCCAATGAAATGCATTTTGTAGGACATTTTCCACAGAAGAAGGTGATGCCGGGAGTACTTATTATTGAGGCACTGGCGCAGACAGGAGCAGTCGCTTTGTTGTCGGAAGAAAAGAACAAGGGACATATAGCACTTTTTGCAGGAATTAAAAATGCTAAGTTTAAGGCTCAGGTAACACCTGGGGATGTGCTTTCCTTGTCATGCGAGATTATAGCAAGAAAAGGTCCTGTTGGCGTAGGAAAGGCAGAAGCTTATGTTGACGGAAAACTTGCAGTGTCAGCGGAACTTACATTTGCAATAGAATAGAGCTATTGTTATAATAATAAACAATTAAAAAAGCTTTGGAGGTAAAGTAAGGTGCTGCAGGATTCATTTAGTAAGGTATATACGAAGTTTAAGATGCATTTTTATCAGAAAATGTTTGAAAAGCTACAGGAGAGGGAGACATCTCTTACAACTGTAGAAACTTTCTGCATGGAGATAATATATGCACTTGATAAACCTACTGTGGCACAGTTTGCTGATATGGCAAATATATCATCTCCTAACGCGGCGTATAAGATTAATAACCTTGTTAAGAAGGGATACTTAAAGAAAGTACAGTCTGAGGAAGACAAGAGAGAGTATCATCTCGAGGTAACGCAGAAGTATATAGATTATTATAATATCAGCAATACATATCTTAAGACTGTAATGGGCAGGATTGAGGACAGATTTTCTAAAGAAGAGTTAGAGACAATGGAACGTATGCTTAATGTAATAAGTGCAGAGCTTATGCCAGAGATAAAGTATTAGATTTTTACTTGACTTTGCTATTAACATGTTATATATTTCAAAAGATGAAATATATAACATGTTTTTGCGTGTATGAAAAGGAGGATAAGAAAGCTATGGATTTAGCACTTATTACCGCGAAGCAGGTATTTGAGTTATTCATACTTATATTGTGTGGGGGTGTCATAGGAAAGATTAAGATGGTTAACGAAGAAGGAAAGGGTATGCTTTCTAATCTTCTTATATATTTTGTTGTTCCATTTATGATTATTAATTCTTACATGTCAGGATACAATGCCGAGATTCTTAAGAATATGGGCAGAATGCTTTTTTACAGCATACTTACTATATGCATAGGAATGGCTTTATCGATTGGCATAACATTTTTGATGAAAAAGGAAGTGCGCGGCATTATAAGATTTGCAACTACATTTTCTAATGCGGCTTATATGGGATTTCCACTTATTCAGGCAATGTATGGTTCAGAAGGCGTACTGTATGCGAGCGTATATGTTACTGTATTCAATATTCTTTTATGGACTGTCGGAATTGTGTATGTTTCAGAGAGTATGAGTTTCAAGGAACTTTTAAAGAAGATTGTTACATGCCCACCAATTATATCGGTTGCGGTCGGTCTTGTCATATTCCTTGCAAGAATTCCGGTTGCGGATGTTCTTAAGGATACATTTAATGTTGTCGGAGGCATGAATACTCCGCTGTCTATGATAATAACAGGAATTACTATTTCACAGTTCCCATTATTGAGTATCTTAAAGGATAAAAGAGTGTATTTTACGGTTATTCTCAGGATGTTTATTATACCGGTAATCTGTACTATAGTTATGTATCTGATACATGCCCGTGGAATGGTTGCTGTTATTACAATTATACTTGAGGCATGCCCGTGTGCAGCTATTACAACACTTTTCGCAATTAAGTTCGGGCATGACCAGAAGCTGGCGGTTGGTGCAGTTACTTTGTCTACATTGATTAGCATAATTACGCTTCCTTGTCTTGCATTGCTTGCAGGAGAGATTATAATGTAATAAAAAGCATTATCAGGGGGAATAATGAGCGGAGGCAATGCAGATAAAAGAAGATTAAATAGAATAGAAGTGATAACATCAGTTACAGCAGTTGTTGTGCTGTATGTAATACTTGAAAGTTTCGGGGTTACATGCCCTATAAAATACATAACGGGAATATCGTGTGCAGGCTGCGGAATGTCGAGAGCATGGATAGCTTTACTGCATTTTAATATACATGAAGCGTTCATGTATCATCCACTGTTTTTCCTGCCGCCAGTTGTTGTGATAGTTATGCTTCTTAAATCTAAAATAAATATTAAATTTTATAAAATTTTTATGTTTACAATGGCAGGTGCATTTGTTATAGTTTACTTGTATAGAATGTTTATTGGAGATGGCAATGTGGTGGTTTTTGAACCACAGAACAATATTGTATTCCGAATCATTCGCAAACTAAACTTATAAGGGGGAGAGAAATATTATGTTTTGTACAAAATGTGGAAAACAGATTCCAGATTCAACTAAGTTCTGCCCATATTGTGGAGCAAATTGTTCACCAGAGCAGGATATTGCTGGTCAGGCAGGTCAGGTATTCAATAAGGTTGAGAAAGAGTTAGGAAGTGCTTTTGATGAAGTAAAGCAGAGTTTCAATGGGAACAGCAATAACCAGAATTATAATCAGGGTTACAATGCTAATCAGAATTACAGCAATGGTTATAATAATGGCACAATCCCACCATACTCAGGTACAAGATTAAAGGATGACAGAGGTCTTGCTTCATACATAATTCTTTCAATTATCACATGTGGAATATACAGCTATTATTTCATTTACAAGATGGCACATGATGTTAATATTGCATGTGATGGAGATGGAGAGAATACATCAGGGCTTGTTGCATTTGTTCTTTTATCACTCATAACATGTGGTATATATGCATGGTTCTGGTACTATAATCTTGGTAACAGACTTGCAGCTAACGGACCTCGTTATGGACTTTCAATCCAGGAGAATGGTACAACTGTTCTTTTATGGCAGATATTTGGTGCTTTTATCTGTGGAATTGGACCATTTGTTGCAATGCATATTCTTATCAAGAATTCTAATAAGATATGTAATGCTTACAACAGAGCACATGGTTTAATGTAATCTGTTAATAATTAAAAAGATAATCCTGCTTTCAGGTGGTTTGGGCTGCCAGAGAGCAGGATTTTTTATTTCGCAATTGATAAAAGTTATAAAAGGTTATATAATAAATAAAAAGTTATAAAAACTTATATAAAGTTATAAAACAAACAAAAAGTTATAAAAGGTTATATAAACTTATATAGGAGGCTGCGCATGAATAATCCGTTTACATTATCATTTGGGAAAAAACCAGTGCAGTATATTTCGAGAATTGCACAGACAGAAAGAATAATTGGAGATTTTACAGCGGAAGAATCACCTAATCAGATATATATGATAACAGGAGTAAGAGGTTCAGGAAAAACTGTAATGATGACTAACATTGCGTCAGAGATACGGAAACGGTCAGATGAATGGATAGTAGTTGAACTTAATCCTAACCGTGATCTTTTACAGAGTCTGGCAGCAAAGATATATGCAATTCCAGAAATGCATGCAGTATTTGTTAAAGCAAAGCTTGACTTTTCAGTATTTGGACTGGGGGTAACAGTAGAGAATGCTGTTCCTGTTACTGATATTGAAAATGTTATTGAGATAATGCTTTCTCACATAAAACGTCTGGGGAAAAGGCTGCTTATAACAATTGATGAGGTTGTTAATTCAGAGAATATTAAAATATTTGCAAGTTCATTTCAGATATTTTTAAGAGAAGAATATCCTATATATCTTTTGATGACAGGATTGTATGAGAATATATATGATTTACAGAATGAAAAGTCACTTACATTTTTATACAGAGCACCTAAGATTATATTAGAGCCGCTTAATTATACAGCTATTAAAAGCCATTACATGAGAATATTTGATATTAATGATGAAATGGCTGACAAGATGACACTTCTTACAAGAGGATATCCATTTGCGTTTCAGGTGCTTGGATATCTTTATTGGGATAATAGAAAAGATCATACACTTGAAGATATTATGCCAGAGTATGACCAGTATTTAGATGAATATGTATACAGTAAGATATGGGCAGAGTTATCACCTAAAGATAAGGAAATACTTAGCGTTATATCTGAGAGCGGTTATCAGTCAGTAAAAGATATTCGTGAAAAGCTTGACATGAAACCGGAATTATTCTCTGTGTACCGTGACCGTTTAAAGCGAAAGGGCGTTATAGATACAAGACAGTATGGAAAAATAGCAATGGCACTGCCAAGATTTGAAGAATATGTAAAAAACAGATTATATTAATAACACCTTATTTCCTGAATTCCCTCGGAGAAACACCATATTTTTCTTTGAATTTTCTATTAAAGTAAGATATATTATCAAAACCACAATCTGAAGCCACTAAAATTACCGGCTGGGTTGTGGTTTTTAATATTCTTGCAGCAATAATGAGCCGGTAGTCATTTAAGTAAGTGATAAAAGATGTTCCGGTGCAGTTCTTAAAAAACTTCATAAAATGCGACTGGCTGAAATGACACCACTGCGCAATCTCTTCAATGGATATTGCACGCGCGAAGTTCTTTTCAATATAATTAAGTACCAGTTTCAGCTTATCCATCTTATCATCAGACAAGTGTACAGGCATATCTGTATGCGTGTAAAAATGTGCATTAAGCTCAAAAAAGAAATTAAAAAGACATGCACGGATTTTCAGCCTGTACCCGTCAGGGAAATACTTGCATATATTATCAGCTTCATCAATATAATGAATTAAATCAGAATAGTGTGGCGCAGTTTTACTGATAACAGGAGGGCAATACCCCTTAAAGCCGGAAATTCCGTTAAAAAAGCTCACGGTATCATAATCACACTGCCTGCTGACAAGCATATCAAGATTAAAAAGAATATTTTCGTATTCGCATGAATCACTTTCGTTCTGGATGATAGAATGGATATGTCCAGGCATGACAACAACAATATCTCCAGCATTTACAACAGAATACTCAAGGTCAACGCTTACGATCATGCGTCCCTTCTTGATGTATATAAGCTCCATCTCATTATGCCAGTGAAGCGGAACTTCCGCAAAATCAAGCGGGATAGAGCATGGGTAAGTGTTATATAAAAAATCTGAATCAAAATGAGACTTGGTTTCTTTCAGTGGTCCGTAATCTGTTATATTCATAAGGTTCTCCTTAAATATGATAGAATAGTACAAGTTTATCCCATTATAAAGCAAGAGAATTTTTCCAGCAACCCTATAATAAAATATAAATACAAGAATGGAGGGCAACGATATGCTTAACACTATATGTTTGGAAGAATATGGAAAAGACTTGCACTTATGCAGCAACGAGGAGTGCTTTCATGCACTTATGAAGCTGGTTGCACAAAAGGGACGTGATAGAATAGTGAAAGACAATGGCAGAAAGGTATACTACATTTCTGCAGAGTTCCTTATAGGAAAGCTTTTATCCAATAATCTTATTAACTTAGGAATTTATGATGAAGTTAAGGAAGAACTTACACAGGCAGGAAAGAATCTTTCAGATATTGAAGAACTGGAAGTAGAGCCGTCACTTGGTAATGGCGGACTTGGAAGACTAGCAGCATGCTTTCTTGATTCAATTGCTAACCTTGGCCTTAATGGTGATGGAATCGGACTTAATTATCATCTTGGACTTTTTAAGCAGGTGTTTGAGAATGGGAAGCAGAAGGAAGTGCCTAATCCATGGATTGGTAAGGACAGCTGGCTTGTTCCGACAGATGTGGCATACACTATCAATTTCGGTGAAATCAGTGTAGTTTCAAGAATGTATGATATCAATGTGTATGGAGAAAAGAGAACGAATAAGCTTCATCTGTTTGATGTGGAGACAGTTGATGAGAGCATCGTAAAAGGTGACAGCATAGACTTTGATAAGTCAGATATTGCCAAGAACCTTACACTGTTTCTTTATCCTGATGACAGTGACGAACAGGGAAGGCTTCTTAGAATCTATCAGCAGTATTTCATGGTAAGCAATGGAGCAAGGCTTATATTAGATGAGTGTAGGGACAAATGTATTAACACCGGAAAAACATTTAAGAATCTGCCAGACCTTGCAGTAATCCAGATTAACGATACGCATCCGACAATGGTAATCCCGGAGCTTATAAGACTTCTTACAGAAAATGGAGATATAGATGGAAGTCCGATAACAATGGATGAAGCAATTGATATTGTATCAAAAAGCTGTGCGTATACTAATCACACAATCCTTGCCGAAGCCCTTGAAAAATGGCCTGTGGATTATCTTAACAGGGTTGTGCCACAGCTTATGCCGATTATAAAAGAACTTGACAGAAGAGTGCGCAGGAAGTACACAGATAAATCAGTGTATATAATTGACGATAATAATCTCGTTCACATGGCACACATCGATATTCATTATGGAATGAGCGTCAACGGAGTAGCAAAGCTTCATACTGAGATATTAGAGAATACAGAGCTTAATAATTTCTATAGGATATATCCAGAGAAGTTCAATAACAAAACTAACGGAATCACATTCAGAAGGTGGCTTATCCACTGTAATAACGGACTTGCGAAATACATTGAGACACTCATTGGAAGTGAATACAGACATGACGCAGAAAAGTTAAAAGACCTTTTAAAGTTTGCCGGTGATAAAAATGTTTACGATAATCTTCTTGAGATTAAGACAGACAACAAGAGAAATCTTGCAGAATACCTTAAGCAGACACAGGGAATAGAGATTAATCCACAGTCAATATACGATATACAGATAAAGCGACTGCATGAGTATAAAAGACAGCAGATGAACGCACTGTATATAATATATAAATATTTTGACATAAAGGCAGGCAATATTCCAAAGACTCCTGTTACAGTGATATTTGGCGCAAAGGCTGCACCTGCATACACAATTGCGAAGGATATAATTCATCTGATACTTACATTGAGTAAGGTTATTGAGGCCGATAAAGATGTAAGTCCTTACCTTAAGGTTGTGCTTGTCCAGAACTACAATGTAACACTGGCAGAGAAGCTGATTCCTGCATGTGATATATCAGAGCAGATATCACTTGCATCTAAAGAAGCATCAGGAACAGGCAACATGAAATTCATGCTCAATGGTGCTGTGACATTAGGAACAATGGATGGTGCTAATGTTGAGATTGCAGAGCTTGTAGGTAAAGATAATATATATACATTTGGCGCAACAAGTGATGAGGTTATTGCACATTATGAAAAATGTGACTATAACGCAAAGAAGCTTTATGAGACAGATGCTCTTATAAAAAAATGTGTAGATTTTATAATATCGGATGTTATGCTTCAGGCAGGTGATTCACATAGTCTTAACAGACTGTATAATGAGATTGTAGGAAAAGACTGGTTTATGGCATTGCTTGACTTACGAAGCTATATAGAAACCAAAGAAAAGGCTCTCACAGATTACGATGACAGATATGCGTGGGCTGAAAAAATGCTCGTTAATATTGCAAATGCCGGATTTTTCTCATCAGACAGAACAATCCAACAGTACAATGAAGATATATGGCATCTTTAATATAACTAAATAAGTTGATAATAACTGCCCCGGAAGCTATAATCATTATAAGAGCGAAAGTTCGTGAATGAGGAAGGTTTCGGGGTGGATTTATGTATAATATACTTATAGTTGATGATGAAAAGATTGAGAGAAGCGGAATAAGAATGCTTCTTAAGAGAATGGGAATTGAACTTGGAGTATTTGAGGCATGCAACGGAAAGCAGGCACTGGAATATCTGACATCTGATAAGAATACAGGAATAGGACATATAGATATACTGCTTACAGATGTTAAGATGCCGTTTATGGACGGAATAGAGCTTATTAAGAATGTGATGCACAACGACATCAGTTTAAAGACAATTATATTCTCAGGCTATAACGAGTTTGAGTATGCCAAGCTGGCAGTTAAATTAGGTGTTAAAGATTATATATTAAAGCCGGTTGATCCGTCAGAATTCAGTTCAACAATTACAGGAGTTATAACAGAGCTTGACGAGGAACACAAGAAGGATGAGGACTATAACAGGCAGGCTAACTTTATAAAACAGTACTACATGTATACGCTGCTCAACTCAGGTGATGCATCAGGAATACTTGATAATGGGGATTTTCTGGCAGGATACAACAGACTTGCACTTATAGAATTTAATACTGATTTCTTTGGAAAATATGATACAGGTGAAGATATATTTAAAGAGGTAACTGGAGAACTGGATTATCAGTATCTTAATCTTAACCCATTACAGTCAGTTATTATATTTTCTGATAAATCATTCACAGCAGATGGTAATATTGATAAGAACATTGAAGAAATGTTTACAAATATTCATGACTATATATATAGAAAGACAGGACAGTTTATGTATATTGCTGTGTCAGGTTTATTCAATGATTATCATGAACTTCCACAGATAATGGATGCAGTTGATACACTGATGAATAATAAGTTTTATGAGACAGGAAGATACATTTTTTCTGATAATGTCAGTGAAGATACACCTGTGCTTGTACAGATTGATGACGATGCACTTATGAAGCAGATGAAGCAGGATATCAAGATGAAGGATATCACATTTTTAAGAATACATTTTGATGCACTGTGTAAGAAATACAGGGGGCAGTCGAACTTCTCACATATATACATCAAGTTCGTATTTTCCAATCTGTTAAAAGATTTCTATGACAATATTCCGGGTGCTGATGAGGCGGAATTTGGAAGGGAGATTGACAGACTGTATAAGTCAGAGGATTTCTCATGCATTATGGATATAGTGAATAACAATATTGATTTGTTGGAGAAGAGTTTTGGGAAAGAGCCGGCCACGTCACACCGGGAGATTGAGACCGTAAAGAATTATATACATAATCATTATGGTGAGGAGATTGGCGCACAGCAACTTGCGGATATGGTTTATCTTGCACCAAGCTATTTAAGTTCACTTTTTAAGAAGGAAACAGGACAGAATCTGAGCAAATATATTAAACAGTACAGAATGGAGAAGGCTAAGGAACTGCTTACCGGTACGAACATGAAGATTGTGAATATAAGTGAGCATGTGGGTTATCCAAATGTTTCATATTTTGTACAGAGCTTCAGGGAGTACTTTGGTATAAGTCCTCAGAAATTCAGGGATCAGGGAGAATTGAGTTGAAAAAGATTAAGCAGAAAATCAATGATATAAGATTGCAGAACAAGCTTGTCATCATATATGTAGTGACCGGACTTATTCCCCTGATTGTACTTTTTGTTTTTGCATACTGTCAGATGAGAAACATTCTTATGGACAGAGATTTAAAGAGCATCAAAGGGGCAATTGAGCAGTCTGTTACAACGGTGGATGGGCAGATAGAGGTGTATGACAACCTGTCTAATTATATAACATTTAATGATACGCTGTCGGGAGTGCTTTCATACGATTACAAAAGCACATATGAGATGTATAACCAGATTGTCACTACATTTGACCCTATGCTTTCATCATTAAAGTATTTTCACAATGATATTAACAGGGTAACAATATATGTGGATAAAGCTATTAAACATGACACAACTATAGCTCCAATAGAAGAGATAAAAGACAGACCTTTTTATAATGCTGCTGCTGAAAGCACTAAGATACAGTGGTTTGTTGATGAAGACAGCAGGACACTTGTTTCAGCACGAAAAATGTCAACGCTTGACCAGCTAGGGATTCTTGGAATTATGTACATAGATGTTGATTATGACAGCATGATGAGTTCATATACAGGTGGTCTTGAGCAGAACTGCGGAATGGTGGTGTTTGACGCTGATGGAAAAGTTATATGCAGCAGTGACACATTTGAAAACAATAACACCAGATACAGATTAAACAGTAAGAAGCTGCTTTCACTAATCGACGGGGCAGAATGGGATAATGATACATGTGGAAATACAGAGGGTTACTCTGTAGTAAAGAAGGAAAGCTCTGTTACTGGATGGACAGTATATGTCTATGAACCAAGAAAACTTGTGCTCAGGTCAGCTAATTCAATGATTACAATGATTGTAGTTGCATTTGTGGTAGCGGTTGCAGGTGCCGCTGCGGCGAGTATATTTACAACAGGCTTCATTACAAGAAGAATTAATAAATTAAAAAACAGTATGGCAAAGGTTGAAAATGGAGACTTTGATGCGGTAATTAATACACAGGACAAAGATGAAATAGGTGACCTTATCCATAGCTTTAACAGCATGACAACCCAGATTAAGAATCTTATCACTCAGGTATATGAAGGACGTATAAGCCAGAAAGAATCAGAGATGCGTGCATTAAGGGCACAGATTAATCCACATTTCCTCTACAATTCATTGTCACTTATCAACTGGAAAGCGATAGAATATGAGCAGGAAGATATAAGTGAAATAACACTTGCATTGTCTAACTACTACCGTACATCGCTTAATAAGGGAAAGAATATACTAAGCTTTGAGCAGGAATTAAGCAACATGCAGTCGTATCTTAAGATTCAGCAGATAATGCATGACAACTCATTTGATGTGGTGATAAATGTATCAGAGGAAGTTATGCCATGCGAATCTTTAAACCTTATACTCCAGCCATTGGTAGAAAATGCAATAGACCATGGTATAGATCTGTTGACAGACAGGAAAGGCATAATAACCGTAGAGGCAAAGATGCAGACGGATGAAGAAGGTAAAAAGCTTGTATGTGTAACCGTGTCTGATAACGGTGTAGGAATGGACAAAGAAACTGCACAAAACTTCTTAACAGTCCAGTCAAAAGGGTATGGCGCAAGAAATGTTAACGACAGAATAAGACTTTATTACGGCGAAAGCTATCATCTGGAAGTGCAGAGCATACCTGATGAGGGAACAACAATAACAATAAAATTCCCTGCAAAACCATACAACACAAAAAACTGATATGTTTCTAAAATATCTTATATTTTAATATTAACCCCTCCTTAATATAATTAGATTATCAAAAGAGGACAGTAATCAAAGCTGTCACGGATAATTATTAAGGAGGGTTTTTTATGAAGTTTAAGAGATTAGCGGCTGCAGTGATGGCAGCAACAATGTGTGGGTCACTTTTCGTAGGTTGTGGCAATGCTAAAAAGGATGACACAGCAGCAGGTGAGGAAAAAATCACAGCTACAATCAAGGTATGGGGCTGTGCAGAAGATCAGGCAGATGAGAACGGCAAATGGCTGCAGACAATGTGTGACCAGTTCAATTCAGAGCATCCTGACTGGGATTTAACATTTGAATACGGTGTATGCTCAGAGCAGGACGCAGGAAAGATAGTTCCACAGGATCCAGAGAATTCAGGAGATGTATACTTCTTTGCTAACGACCAGCTTCAGACACTTGTTGATGCTAATGCTATTGCAAAGCTTGGTGGAGAGACAGCAGATTATGTTAAGAAAACTAACTCAGATGCAATTGTGGATTCAGTATCAGTAGATGGAGCTGTATACGGAGTACCATTCACAACTAACACATGGTTTATGTACTATGACAAGAGCAAATTCACAGACAGTGATGTAAAGAGCCTTGATAAAATGCTTGAGAAGAATAAGGTAGCTTTCAATATTACAGAGGGCTGGTATATGTCATCATTCTTCCTTGCTAATGGATGTACATATTTTGGAAAAGACGGAAAAGATAATTCAGCAGGTGTTGATATCTCAGGAGATAAGGGAACACAGGCAACACAGGCAATGGTTTCACTTGTAAATAATCCTAACTTTGTCAATGACCTTCAGGGCGTTGGTATCGCTGGTTTAAGAGATGGTTCAGTTGGAGCTTACTTCTCAGGATCATGGGATTATAAGAGTGTTAAAGAGATTCTTGGAGACAAATTTGGAGCAGTTTCACTTCCTACAGTTAAGATTGGTGGAAAAGACAAGCAGATGTTAGCATTTGCAGGTTCTAAGGCAATCGCAGTTAATCCTAACTGCAAGTATCAGCAGGTAGCAGTTGCACTTGCAAAGTATCTTGGAAGCAAGGACGCACAGAAGAAGCATTATGAATTAAGAGGTGTTATTCCTTGTAATACAGAGCTTCTTGCAACTGATGAAGTAAAGAAGGATGCACTTGTAACAGCACAGAATGATACATTTAACAAGACATCAGTAATCCAGCCAACAGTAACAGGCATGAATGATTACTGGGCACCTGCACAGAACTTTGCTAAGGCAATTGTAAATGGTGAAATAACAGCAGATAATGCAGCAGCTAAGACACAGGATTTCTATAAGCAGATTAATACATCAATTGCAAAATAATTGATAGTGATTAAATGCTGAAAGGAGTGGCGCATAATGGCAGTTAAGTTCACTGAATCATTTAGAAAAGGAAATATATTTACGAAGTTAAGTATTCTGATTCCAGGACTTGGTAATCTTGTAGGAAAGCAGATTATAAAGGGAATTATGTATATAGCTATAGAAGCAGCCTTTGTATGCTTTATGATTATGAAGGGAATTAACTGCCTTGCGATGCTTCCAGATCTTGGAAGCAGACCGCAGCAGGAGGTCTGGAATGAGAAGCTTGGAATATATGAGTATGTTGCAGGTGATAATTCACTTCTTATACTTCTATATGGAATAGCAACAATATTCATGATTATAGCTTACATAATAGTTGCAGCGGGTGCTGTGAAAAGTTCATATAAGCTGGAACTGTTAAAGGAAAAAGGAAAGCATATAAATACATTTGCAGAAGACGTGAAGTCGTTGTTTAATGAGAACCTTCATAAGCTGCTGCTTACACTTCCGGTATCAGGTGTGCTTATATTTACAATACTTCCACTTATTTTTATGATAAGCATGGCATTTACTAATTATAGTAAGGTTAACAATCATCTGGTGCTTTTCGACTGGGTAGGACTTGAGAACTTCAAGCAGATATTCGATTCAGGAAGCATGATAGGACAGTCATTCTGGTCAGTATTTGGCTGGACTATAGTGTGGGCAGTATTTGCAACATTTCTCAATTACATATTCGGAATACTTGTTGCACTGCTTATTAACAGAAAAGGTACGAAATTAAAGGCTTTCTGGAGATTTATATTTATACTTTCAATTGCAATTCCACAGTTTGTTTCACTTCTTATTGTCAGAAGCATGCTGGCACAGGATGGAATTATAAATGTTGTTTTAAAGAATGCAGGCTGGATAACAAAATCACTGCCATTCTTTACAAATGCGACTTGGGCAAGAATCACAGTAATCGTGGTAAATCTGTGGATAGGTATTCCATATACTATTCTGCAGGTTACAGGTATATTACAGAATATACCTATGGAACTGTATGAGGCAGCAGATGTGGATGGAGCTAATGGATTTGTCAAGTTCATTAAGATAACAATGCCATATATGTTATTTGTAACGGCACCATATCTTATCACTACATTTACTGCTAATATTAACAACTTTAACATTGTTTATCTGCTGACTAAGGGAGATCCTGTTATGGCAGGTGCAACAGCAGGAAAGACAGACCTTCTGGTAACATGGCTGTACAAGATGACAATAGATTATCAGTATTATAATCTTGGTGCTGTTATCGGTATTATGACATTCATATTCTTAGCGATTGGTTCACTACTTGTATACAGAAGAACGAAAGCGTATAAAGATGAGGAGGGATTCCAGTGAAAAAGAAAAAGACTATTAAAAATATACTGGCACATACAGTGCTTACAATATTAGCGATAGTGTGGGTAAGTCCTCTTTTCTGGATAATCCTCACAAGCTTCAGGGCACAGAAGGGTGCTTATACAAGCTCATTCTTCCCAAAGCAGTATTCATTTGATAATTACTTAAAGCTTTTTACAGATACAGGAATACTTAATTTCCCACGAATGTTTACCAATACACTGATAGTAGCAGTATTCTCGTGTATTATATCTACATTTTTTGTTCTGTCAGTGGCTTATTGTATGTCACGGCTTAAGTTTAAGATGAGAAAAGTAATGATGAATATTGCAATGATACTTGGACTTTTCCCTGCATTTATGGCGATGGTTGCTGTATATTATATACTTAAAGCAGTAGGACTTTCAGAAGGAGCAATGATAAGAGTTGCACTTGTGCTTGTATATTCAGCATCATCAGGAATACAGTTTTACATTGCAAAGGGATTCTTTGATACTATCCCTAAGACAATAGATGAGGCTGCTATGATAGATGGAGCAACGAAGTGGCAGGTATTTACCAAGATAACAATACCTCTTAGTAAACCAATTATAGTGTATACAATACTTACATCATTCATAGCACCTTGGGTAGATTTCATATTTGCAAGAGTAATCTGCAGGGCAAATGCGAAGTATTATACCGTAGCAATCGGCTTGTGGCAGATGCTTGAAAAGGAGTATGTTGATGTATGGTACACAAGATTTGCAGCAGGAGCAGTTCTTATATCAATTCCAATTGCAGCCTTGTTTATGATAATGCAAAGATGTTATAATGAAAGCATGACAGGTGCAGTGAAGGGTTAGATATATGAATAGATTAAAGCAAACATTAAAAAAATGTGTGGCATTTGGTGTCACAGGAATAATGCTTATATTAGCCGGGTGTAAAAGCCCGGCTGGTTTTGCGTCTAATGATAATGAAGAATACAATGCTAGAATGGAAGAAGCGAGAACAACGCCATTCGGGGCTTACCCCGAGACTATAGAATATACACTTGGAAAGATGACAAGTGTTAATAATTCCAATATGCCGGAGAATGACACATATACAGATAATGCGTACACACGCTATATTAAGTCTGTGATTAATGTGCAGAATGTTGATGCATTTGAAGCAAACGACAGCCAGTATGACACTAACGTTTCTATGGCAATCTCAATGGGAAGCCTGCCGGATATAATGGTTGTATCAAGTCAGGATGAGGTTGAACAGTTAGTGGAAGCAGGACTTATAGAGGACCTTACAGAAAGCTACAATAACTGTATAAGTGACAGAATCAGAAAAATGTATGAAAGCTATGGGGATTCACTTAAGGATATGGTTACATACGATGGAAAGATAATGGCACTGCCTGAGACTAATATAACAGACGGACCTAATCTGGTGTGGTTAAGAAAAGACTGGATGGATAAGCTTGGATTGTCAGAGCCACACACTATTGATGATGTTGTTAATATAGTGAAGCATTTTATATCAGAAGACCCTGGAAATAATGGAGTGGATACATCAGGAAAACCTAATACAGTGGGGCTTGCAGTGGATACAGATGTGACAGGTGAATGTGGTTACAGCAGTGAATTTCTGCTGGATATAATATTTGCCTGCTTTGGGGCGTATCCAAAGCAGTGGATAATGAATGATGATGGTGAGATTGTATATGGTTCGGTTACAGATGAGGCAAAAGAAGCACTTTCGTATATAAGCAGCCTGTATAATCAGGGTGTTATAGATAATGATTTTCTTCTGAGAACATCAACCAACATATGTGAGCTTATAGAGAATGGTCTGTGTGGCTCGTTTTTCGGACCATGGTGGGCGCCGAATAATCCGCTTGCTAATGCAGTAAGCAGAAATCCGGATGCGGACTGGCAGCCATATTTAATAGCAACGGATTCGGATGGAACAACGAGTTATCACAGCCAGAACCCGTGTTACAAATATGTTGTTGTAAGAAAGGGCTATGAACATCCTGAGATTGCAGCAAAGATGATAAGCGTTATGTTTGATAAAGTAAGATTTGACTGTACAGACTCAGAAGAATTCAAGAGTTACTATCAGCTTAATGTTGAACCTACGGCAAGACCTTTATCAATAAATGTTGATTATAATAATGCACTTTCAATATGTTACAGGAATATAGATGCCACAATTTCGGGAAGAAAGAATCCTGACAGTCTGGAACTTCTTGAGCGTTCATTTTATGATGCATGCAGTGAGTATATTAAGAATGCTAACAAAACAAGTACGCAATGGGCAGCGTATATGTCAAGAATTAAGGCATGCAGTCTTATTGCACAGGATAATATAAAGGTAGTTGACTCACTTTATTTTAAGACCACAGACACAATGAAGAGCCATTGGTGGAGACTTAAGGCTAAAGAAAAAGAGGCATATTTAAAGATTATAAGCGGAGAAGAAGATATATCTTACTTTGATACATTTGTAAAAGAATGGAATGAACAGGGCGGTCAGACTATTACATCAGAAGTCAGTCAGAGTATGAAATAATTGGCTGTGAAAATATAGTAATATATGATACAATCTTAATTAATGTAAATATATTAACGATGGAGGTTTTATTTTGAAAGAGAGAGAAAAATTCGGCTCGCGACTCGGCTTTATCTTAGTGTCTGCCGGTTGTGCGGTGGGACTTGGTAATGTGTGGAAATTTCCATACATATGCGGGGAAAATGGTGGTGCGGCATTCGTGCTTATCTATCTTGTATTTCTTGCAATTCTTGGATTTCCTATTATGTGTGCGGAGTTCACAGTAGGACGAGGAAGCGGTAAAGGTGCTGCAAGGGCATTTGAAGAACTGGAGACTAAGGGAAGTAAATGGCATCATTTCAAATGGGTATCGGTAGTAGGAAGCTACATATTAATGGCTTTCTATACTATGGTTGCAGGATGGATGCTTTATTATGCATGGCGTGAGGCAAGTGGTTCGTTAGCAGGTTTAGAGCCAGATGAGGTTTCAGGTGCATTTGGAACTATGCTTTCACAGCCGGGTACAATGACAATCTGGATGATTGTTTCAGTTTTACTTTCGTTTGGGGTATGTGTATTAGGATTACAGAAGGGCGTTGAGAAGATTACTAAGGTTATGATGTTACTTCTTCTTATCCTTATTGTGGTACTGGCAGTTCATTCACTTGTACTTCCTAATGCATCAGAAGGTGTTAAATTCTATATGGTGCCTAATCTTGAGGCTATTAAATCAAGAGGTTTAGGGCCGGTTATATTTGATGCCATGACACATGCATTCTTTACACTTAGTGTAGGTATTGGTGCAATGGAGATATTCGGAAGCTACTTAAAGAAAGACAGAACAATAAGTGGAGAGGCTGTTAACATCATTCTGCTTGATACATTTGTTGCTCTTATGGCAGGATTCATAATTATTCCTGCATGCTTTGCATATGGTGTTGCTCCGGGTGCCGGTCCATCACTTTTATTTATAACACTGCCTAACATATTTAATCATATGGCAGGAGGAAGAATATGGGGAACAGCATTCTTTGTATTCATGTCATTTGCAGCATTATCAACTGTAATTGCTGTATTTGAGAACATTATTGCTTTTTATATTGATCTTAAGGGATTTTCCAGGAAAAAGGTTGTTGCAGGTAATGTTATATTCATGATACTGCTTTCACTTCCTGCAGTATTAGGCTTTAACAAGCTTGCAGCTTTCCAGCCTATTGGTCCGGGAAGTTCAATTATGGATCTTGAGGATTTCCTTGTTTCATATAATCTGCTTCCTCTCGGAAGTATGATATTTGTATTATTCTGTACCAAGAAGAACGGCTGGGGATGGGAAGGCTTCAGAAAAGAAGCTAATGAAGGAAAAGGACCTAAGCTTCCTGACTGGTTAAGATTCTATATGAGTTACATACTTCCGGCTATTATAGTAGTTGTATACCTTAAGGGTTATTATGATACATTTAAACCAATGGGAACAGGTTATCTTGTTGGCTGGATGTTATTTGCGTGTGTATTGCTTTTTGCAATATTCGGAATTGCTAATTATAAGAAGAAAGATGCGTAAGCTATGACTAAGAAAGAACTTGCTTTAGAGGTTATCAGAAGATTAAAGGCAGAATATCCTGATTCGGAGTGCAGTCTTGATTACGATGATGCCTGGAAACTGCTTGTAAGCGTAAGACTTGCTGCACAATGTACTGATGCAAGAGTAAATGTTGTGGTTAAGGGGCTGTATGAGGAATATCCTGATATAGCCTCAATTGCTGCAGCATCTCCAGAAGAGATTGAAAAGATTATAAGACCATGCGGACTTGGAAAAAGCAAGGCAAGGGATATATGTGCATGTATGCGCATGCTTCATGAACAGTATAATGATAAAGTTCCTGACAGTATGGAAAAATTATTAAAGCTTCCTGGAGTTGGAAGGAAGAGTGCCAATCTTATTATGGGTGATGTGTTCGGAAAGCCGGCAATTGTTACAGATACACACTGTATAAGGCTTTGTAACAGAATAGGTCTTGTAAAAGACGAGAAAGAGCCTAAGAAGGTTGAGATGGCATTGTGGAAGATAGTTCCACCAGAAGAAGGAAGCGGATTATGCCACCGGTTTGTAGACCACGGAAGAGAGGTATGTACGGCGCGTACTACGCCACACTGTGAAAGATGCTGCCTTAATGATATATGTAAGAAAAATGGGATAAAAGTGTGATTGAATATGCATTTTTATTATGGTAGTATTTTATTGTTGTTCATACTAATGGACAAATTGTATGGGAGGGGAACATGGAATTAAAAGAATTAATTAAATACGCAAGAGATAACAGGTGTTCAGATCTGCATATTACTGCAGGGGAAGCGGTTGCGGTAAGAAAATATGGTGAACTTCAGCTTCTTGATATAACACCTTCGATAGAAGAAACAGAAGAGATGATATTCTCAATTCTTGGTGATGAAGATATACAGACTGTTCAGGCAGGAAAAGATATGGATGTGGCAGCCACTGATGAGTCTGGTGGTCGATTAAGAATTAATATATATCATCAGAGAAGAAATCTTGCAGCGAGTATCCGTCTTCTTGATTCTGTTATACCGTCGTTTGAAGAATTGGGACATTCGGGAAAACTTTTTTCTAAGCTTGTTGAGAAAAGGTCAGGTCTTATTCTTGTAACAGGTCCTACAGGAAGTGGTAAGTCTACAACACTTGCAGCTATGATTGATTATATTAACAACAATATGTCAAGACATATTATAACAGTAGAAGATCCTATAGAGTATGTATATGGATTCAAGAAATCTATGATACATCAGAGACAGGTAGGAAGAGATGTACCTGATTTTGCGACAGCACTTCGTTCAGCACTTCGTGAAGATCCTGATGTTATTCTCGTAGGAGAGATGAGAGACTATGAAACTATCAATGCGGCAATTACAGCGGCAGAAACAGGACATCTTGTATTATCAACTCTTCATACAAGAAGTGCAGCACAGACAGTTGAACGTATAATCAGTGCATGTCCGGTAGAGGCACAGTCAGCACTTACATTACAGCTGGCATCTGTATTAGCAGCAGTTGTAACACAGACACTCGTACCTTGTGCAGAGCATGAGGGAAGAATTGCAGCTACAGAGATAATGATTAACAATACAGCAGTAGCTAATCTTATCAAAGAAAAGAAAACCAATCAGATTCAGACAGTTCTTCAGTCGAATATGCAGTCAGGTATGCATACAATGAATTATTCACTTGCTAATCTTGTTAAGACAAGGGTTATTTCAAGGGATGTAGCTCTGAAGTTTTCAGAGAACCCTGCTGAGCTTGCAAAGAGTATATAATATAAACTTGTAGTGTTATGCAGTTTTATAACTTTGCGAATAGTGTACAAAATACAGAACAACAAAAAATAATTTGAAAAGAAAGCCATTCTACTGTATTATAGGGTTAGATTCATTACGGACAACACTATAGTACGGCTGAAAGGCTTTTTTTATGAAAAGAATTAAATTAATTAACAGGTTTTTTTACGGTATATTTTTATTAGGATTTCTGCTTTTTATGGCTTCAGGATTTATATTCAGCACTGTAGATAAGGTGACACCGGAAGATAAAAGAACGGGTGCTGTAGTTAAACCAGAGGATACAAGATATATTGGAGATGACACAATTGAATATTATGTGAAGATTAAAGCAAGTGCAGGAAATAATAATGCACTGGCATTTGTAAGCAGGCATCAGGAAGTAGAAGTATATGCAGGTGGAAGACTTATATATTATATAAAAGCACATAGGTCTATATATGGAACAACCACTGGAACTAATTATACGATTGTGAACATTCCTCCATATACAACAGATATAATTGTAAGGCTTACTAATGTATATGATGGTCATAAGATAAGAGAAACAACATTTGGATATGGCGACGAGACAAAACTTGTAAAAGAGCTTATTGCGAAATCGCTACCATCAGCAGTACTTAGTTCGTTTATAATAATAGTTGGATTTGCCATGGTTATATTATGGATTTTCTGTAGAAAGAAAATTGCACAGACACAAGCACTGTTTTATTTCGGTATATTTGCAATGATTATAGGTGCATGGGCTCTTAATGAAACTGATATTGCAACAATTCTTGTGGAGAACAGGAAGATAGGTTCACTGATAGGGTATATACTGCTTATGATGATGCCTATTCCTTTTATGCAGGCAGAGAAGAATTTTTTCCAGATAGGGAAAAGTGCTGTGAATAATATCTTGTGCGCCATATATGCTGCAACAGCTGTAATACTGCTTGTATGTCATATGACAGGTGTGTGGGAATTTAAGAACAGCGTGTACATTATACATATGATGCTTGCTATGTCACTTGTATATTTCTGGACAGTTCTTATTAAAAGAGTATGGGTTAAAGGCTTTGACAGGAAAGTAAAGTCTAATATTATAGGTGCGTCTGCACTTGGAATTTCTATGATTGTTGATCTTATTGCATATTATAAGGGAATGCAGCAGACAGATCTTATAGGAAAACTGGGTATTCTTATATTTATTATTGTGCTTGGTTATGAGAGCATATCAGAAGCATATGAGAAGATTAAAGAAGGTCAGAAGGTGGATTTCTACAAAGAGATGGCTGTAACTGATACTATGACAGGGGTTTATAATCGCTTTGCATTTGAAGAGTGGGAACAGGAAACTTCTGATTATGAAGGGTATTCTATAGTGACATTTGACCTTAATAACCTTAAGTGGTGTAATGATAATCTGGGGCATGCAGCAGGAGATGCCTATATACAGGCATCAGCCAGAATTATTAAAGAGATATTTGGCAGACATGGTAAATGTTATCGTATAGGTGGGGATGAATTCTGTACTGTAATTAATCAGAAGCAAAAAAGCTTTGATATTGGAAGACATGTGAAGCAGCTAAGGGAACTTGAAAAGTATGCTGAAGAAGCACTTGAAATCAAAGACCTTAATGTGCAGATTGCATGTGGTTATGCTGAATATGATATAAAGACAGATAAGAACTTTGAAGATACAAGAAGCAGAGCTGATAAGAGAATGTACGAAAGTAAGAGAAGATTGAAAAGAGAGTGATATATGGATAAATATGGAATTTTAAAGCATTATTTTGGGTATGATTCATTTCGTCCGGGTCAGGAAAAGTTAGTTGATGCTATTCTTGCAGGGCAGGATGTGTTAGGAATTATGCCTACAGGTGCGGGAAAATCATTATGTTATCAGGTGCCGGCATTGTTAATGTCCGGCATTACTCTTGTTGTGTCGCCACTTATATCGCTTATGAAGGATCAGGTTGGAGCACTTAATCAGGCTGGTGTACATGCGGCTTATATTAATAGTTCACTGACAGATAATCAGATAACTAAGGCACTCGCATTTGCAAAGCAGGGACGGTATAAAATTATATATGTTGCACCTGAAAGGCTGGAAACATGGGGCTTCCTCGATTTTGCCACACATGTAGAGATATCTATGATTACCGTAGATGAAGCCCACTGTATATCACAGTGGGGACAGGATTTCAGACCAAGTTACCTGAATATATTGTCATTTGTTAAGAAGCTGGCAAGGCGTCCTATAATAAGCGCGTTTACAGCTACAGCGACAAGCAAAGTAAGAGATGATATATTGCAGATTCTTTCCCTCGAAAGACCGGTAATACTCACTACAGGTTTTGACAGAAGCAATCTGACATTCAAGGTCAAGCATATTAAGGACAAGGATTCATATATACTTGATTACCTTGTAAGCCACAGACAGGATAGTGGGATTATATACTGTGCTACAAGAAAAAATGTTGAAAAAGTCTATGACATGCTTAATGCCAACGGACTTTCTGTGACTAAGTATCATGCGGGCCTTTCAGCAGAAGAAAGAAAAGAAAATCAGGATTCATTTATATATGATATCAAGCCGGTTGTTGTTGCAACTAATGCATTTGGAATGGGAATTGACAAGTCAAATGTAAGATTTGTAATTCATTATAATATGCCGCAGTGCATAGAGAATTATTATCAGGAGGCTGGACGTGCCGGAAGAGATGGGGAGGATTCAGAATGCGTACTGTTGTATTCTCCACAGGATATTATGATAAATAAGTTTTTCATAGAACACAGAGAGCCTAATCCTGATATGGATGCAGAAGAACAGGCACGGCTTATGATTCTTGATAAAAGAAGGCTTAATGCAATGGTCGATTACTGCAAGACAACAGGCTGTTTAAGAGAGTATATACTTAAATATTTTGGAGAAAGGCCAGACAATCCAAAGGGTGGACGATACAACTGCCATAACTGTTCTAACTGTGTTATTGATGAGGCAGAACAGGAAGCAGACGAGGCTTATATGTATCCGGGAAACCGTTTCAGCGCACCTGTATCAAGGAATGCTGCAATGGTGGCAGATAGAATGAAGCGTTCTGCCGCTGCTGCAAAATCAGCATATGCAACGCCAAAGTCAAAGAAGCCGGAGGATGCACTTAATGACAGAGGCGTTATGTTGTTTAACAGACTGCGTGAGTTAAGAAAACAGATAGCTGTTTCAGTAGGCGTTCCGCCATATGTAATATTTTCAGACAGGACGCTTATAGATATGTGTCTTAAAGTTCCGTTTAATGAGGAAGAAATGCTGTCAGTAAGCGGTGTTGGTGAGAATAAATATGAGCGCTATGGCAAGGTGTTTATGGATGAAATATACGATTTTCTTGATGGAATGAAGCAGAATCTGGCAAGATGAGATTAAAGTGTTTATGGACAGAAGAATGAATGGGAGATATGAATGAAGAATTATAAGATGATAATTACTTATGATGGTACAAGGTATTATGGCTGGGAACATCAGCCGACTACTGATATGACAATTCAGGGCAAGTTAGAATCAGTGCTTTCTGCCATGACAGGAACTGAGGTTGAGGTTATAGGTGCAGGAAGAACAGATGCCGGAGTGCATGCAAAGGGAATGGTAGCCAATGCGCATATGGAAACTAAGATGAAGGAAGATGAGATATGCGATTATATGAACAGATATCTTCCAGAAGATATCTGTGTGCAGGAGGTCCGTGTTGCATCTGACAGATTTCACAGCCGTTACAATGCGCAGGGGAAAACTTACTGCTATACATGTTATGTTGGGGATAAAAAGCCTGTATTTAACAGAAAATATGTCAATATAATTGAGGGTAAGCTGGATGTTGAAGCCATGAAGAGGGCAGCAGACATACTTACTGGAGAACATGATTTTGCATCATTTTGTGGCAATCCCAAGATGAAGAAATCGACAGTACGTGAGATTTATTCAATTGATGTTTCTTTAAAGGGTTCATTCCTTAATCTTACATATCATGGAAGCGGATTCCTACAGTATATGGTAAGAATATTAAGTGGTACACTTCTTGAAGTTGGACAGGGAAAGAGAACACCAGAAAGTATGTATGAACTTTTAGAGGAGAGAAACAGAAGCCTTGCAGGTGCAACTGCGCCGGCAAAGGGACTGTGTCTTCTGAAGGTTGACTACTCGAAGGAGGCTTGATAGTCCGGACGCCGTACAGTAACTGTGGAAGGGTGTGTGGTGTCCTTAGGCATCTGCCCTTAGGATTCTTATGTCTAGTGAAACTAAATGCCGCAATCTGCTAAGTTTATAATGGAACTTGTAATCAAACGCGCTTCGCTTGAACGAGATTACAAGTCCCAACCTTTAGCAGATTGCGGCATTAACTTTCACACGACATAAGAATATTCGGGCATACACCTAAGGATACCACACACCTATCCCACAGTACACTGTACGGCTGACTTTTTCTTCTTCAAGTAGTCAGCCTCCGGACGAATGCTCGCCTGCGGCATTGCATTCTGGGTGTGGATATGTTTGTTTTGATGGACTTGAACAAAATTTTTCATAACTTTTTGCATATAGTGCAGGGATCTATTGCAGATAATGCAGAAGAAATATGGAATGAACATATGGGAATACCAATAGAGATGTAATGTATACTGTACTGCATGTCTGCACTTATTTTGGCTGCCTAGTAGCGGGGTGGTGGCTTTGAGATAGGGAGATGTTATGCAAGACCGATTTATGCCGAACCGTGTGTAAGTTAATGCCCTTATATACAAAAAATGCTGTGTAAAAATCTCGTTCAAGCGAAGCGCGTTTGATTTTTACACAGCTAAAAGACATTGTATATGACGGCATTTACTTACACTAGGTGCAGGCATCCATGAGGGCTTGTATAACATCTCCCTATCTCAATGCCCACCTTTGTACTAATTAAAGCACCTTCGACAAGAAATCCTTCAATCTCTCACTCTGAGGATTGCCAAAGAATTCTTCAGGAGCCCCCTCTTCATTGATGACACCATCGTAGAAGAACATGCATCTGTTGGCAACTTCTTTTGCAAATCCCATCTCATGAGTTACGACAATCATTGTCATTCCTGATGCGGCAAGTTCCTTCATGATTGCGAGAACCTCACCAACCATTTCAGGATCAAGTGCTGATGTCGGCTCGTCGAAAAGCATTATCTCAGGATTCATTGCGAGTGCCCTTGCGATAGCAACTCTCTGCTTCTGACCACCACTTAACTGGTTAGGATAAGCATCGGCTTTGTCAGAAAGTCCCACTCTTGCAAGAAGCTCATCAGCCTTCTTATCAGCGTCCTCCTTGCTCATAAGTCCCAGCTTAGTAGGAGCAAGTGTTATATTTCTTCTTATAGTCATATTAGGGAAAAGGTTAAAATGCTGGAATACCATTCCTATTTTCTCTCTTAATTCATCCACATTTACGCTTTTATCTGTAAGATCCTGTTCATGGAATAATACATGACCTTCTGTAGGAGTTTCAAGAAGGTTAAGTGAACGTAAAAATGTTGATTTACCGCAGCCGGATGGTCCGATAATTGCAATAACCTCTCCTTTGCGGACTGTTGTATTGATTGATTCTAATACAACATGGTCGCCAAAAGATTTCTTCAGATTTTTAACTTCAAGTATGATTTCGTTAGTATTATCGCTCATTGCTTCTTAACCTCCTCTCAAGTTTCTTAACAAGCTGTGAAAGTCCCATAACCATTACAAGGTAGATGATGGCAACCCCGATAAGTGGAAGCATTGGATCATAAGTTATGCTTCGAATAATATCGCCACCTCTTGTAAGGTCGTTAAGACCGATGTAACCGCTGATAGATGTTTCCTTTAACAGAACAATGAACTCATTAGCAAGTGCTGGGAGAACATTCTTGAATGCCTGTGGAAGAATAACACTTATCATAGTTGTTTTATAAGAAAGACCAAGACTTCGTGCTGCTTCAAACTGTCCGTTATCAATAGACATAATACCTGAACGGAATATTTCGGCAACATAAGCACCTGAGTTGATACCAAATGCAAGTATCGCAACAATAAGCTTGTCAATATGTACAGAACTGAATATTACATAGTAGATAATAAGCAGCTGTACCATAGTTGGTGTTCCTCTGATTACAGTAAGATAAATGTTACAAATAAAGTTAAGAATCTTCATGTGTCCTGTTTTATCATGGTTAGAACGGACAACTGCAATAAGGAAACCAATAACAACACCCATAAGTGCTGCAAAGAATGCAATAATTACTGTGTTTAACAGACCCTTAAGAAGATAAGTGTATCTTGCTTCTTTGATGAAGTCTGTCTTAAACTTCTCGGCAAAGCTCATGCCTGATGCAGACGCATTGTCGTCACGTACAATAATAACCTGCTTAGAAGTTGTATAAGTAGTTGTGAAATCGATATTTTTCTTACGCTCATCTGTAACTGTTATACCAGCCATACCAAAATCGGCTTTACCAGAAGATACAGCAGTAATAATTGAATCGAATTCCATATCCTCAATCTTTAAATTCATGCCGAGGTAATCAGCAATAGCCTGTGCAATATCAGCGTCAATACCGATAATAGAGCCGCCTTCATAGTACTCGTATGGCTTAAAGTAAGCATTTGTAGCCATAATAAGAGTTCCGTTAGTCCGGTTTACACCTTCTGGAGACTTGTAACCTGAAAATGTAGCATTATCGCCAACATAATCATCAATAAGCTTCTGGATAGTTCCATCTGCCATAAGTACTTCAATAGCTTCATTGAGCTTTGCAGTAAGGGAACTGCCCTTTGCAACACAGATGGCATAATCCTCATTTGCAAATTCTTCTTCGAGAATTGTAAGGTCTGGATTAGTTTTAACAAATGCTAAGGCAGGCTGTTCATCAATAACAACAGCATCAGCTTTACCCTGCTTTAAAGCCTGTATAGCATCAGAACCTTTGTTGTATCTTGATACGGTTGTGCCTGAACCGTCAGTTTCGTAATCACTTACGAGAGTATCACCAGTTGTTCCTAACTGAACACCAATAGTCTTGCCTGCAAGGTCATCTACAGAAAATACTGTGTTCTTAATCTTCTTGCCCTGACATGAAGTAAGAAGAACAGAAGAGAACAAGAGAGTGAGGGCCGCAAAAACCAAAAGGAATCTCGACCTGTACTTTTTAAAATTCATTAGTAACTCCTTTCTATGCGAGCTGTGTATAAAACAGTTCAATATAATATATTTCATTAATTATACACACATAGTGGGGAAATTAGCAATTAAAATATTTGCGATGGAAGAAAATATGTACATGGGAACAGCCGCCAGGCAGGCGTCTGTTCCCACAGGTTGAAGTTATCAGTTAGTCTTGCTGCATATGCCATTGCAAGATCCGGCGCAAGCACCAGAGGAAGTCTGGCTGCTATTGCCATTGTTACAAACGTTCTGGCAGGCTGTGCTGTTAGTGTTAAGAGTGTCGGTGCAGTCATTCATGCAAGGCTTCTTGCAGTCTTTTTTTAAGTTACCTTCACATGAAGGTGGGCTTAAATCGAGAGGTTTGATGGCTCTGTCTAAGAGGTTGCCGCAAACGAACTTGATGCAGTCAGATTCTTCACCGGTAACAATGCTGCCCTTAGGCGTTGAGATTCTGCCGGCACTTGTTACGCGGTATCCACAGAAGTAAAGGCTCTGTAAGATGAGAGTGAGACCTACCGTAACCTCATCATCTGTAGTATCAAGACCTAAAAGCTTAGGTATTGCATAGAGGTTGAGTCCCTGGGTTACAACATTGTCAGATGATAAGAAACCTATACTGTTAAGTGCAGGCGTATAAACAGGTGGAGTTGCGTTATTTGAGTTGTAGGAAACTCCGTAAGGAGCGAATATTTCAAGGGTCACAGATGTCGGATTGGTGTCTTCATCATAAGTTGCAGCAGTAGTTGAGTTAGGAAGGTAGACTGCCGTTGGGGTAAGAGTTGCTAATGCCCTGCATGACTCATCATAAAGTGTTACTGCAAATGTTACAGTAAGGTTGGTAAGTTTCACAGAGTAGCAGTTAGGCCTTCCGGCTATCTGGGTGATTTCAACATTTTCATCACCATAAGTGTAGGTTATATCTATAACACTGACTGATGCGTTGGTAGCTGTTGGATAAGTCGTTGAAATATCTGTGCCGACAGCGAATGTGGTACACAGATTAATACCTATCTCGTCATAGATAAGAGGGGCAAGAATACTGAGTTCATCGGGTGAACCGCATATCGGGTTCGTGCATACATCAAAGCAGCCATTAGGCATGTTCTGCACAATATTGCTTACAATGCGGGTAGAACCACATTTGCTGCATTTACATTTAGCCATTATCTTTTCCTTCTTCGTTTCTTTACTACATTATATGTTCTATCTACATTCGCGTGACCATATAATAATGTAAAAACGGGAGTGTCCTTTTATGGCAAATGTATACACAGCAGGCAGCGACAGACGGCTTATAATCTATAGCATATCACGATATATATTTTTGAGAACGGCGTACATAGACGGTATAGAGCGCCCGATAATGCTTGCGTCAGACTTTCTGGACGGACTTTCAGATGTGGTGCTGGGAGACACAATATATTATGCATATCAGAACCAGAACGGAGATATTCTTGTTAAAAATGTGATGAACAACGAAGCACTTTTTCGTGTGAAAAGCAGTGAGAACCCAGATATGCACTGTCCACAGCTTGTAGTAAATAAAGACAGGTTATTGCTGTTTTATATGGTGACAAATCCGCTTACGGACAGACTGTCGCTGAGGGCTGTCTGCCCACTGGAAGAAGGTGACAGTCTTAACATTCCTGTGGATTGTGAAAATGTTGATATGTATGAAGTGTTTGGAATGCAGGGAAGAGCATTTTTATATGTAGACAGTTTCTATGAGATTACGGCAGATGGAAAATTCGTACCGTGTCAGGACACAGGCAGCCTGAAACAAAATGAAGAAAAAATTCATGAATATGAGATACAGCTTAATACATATATGCAGCAACAGGCGCAGTCTAAGCAGGTAATTGCGCAGCTTGAGGCAACAATAGAAAGTGCTAAGGCACAATATAATGAGCTTATGGAGACAGCAATTGCGTATAGGGATGAGGCAATTAAGTGGCGCAGCAAGTTCATATAGACACAAACTTTATATTATTAAGCCACCCGCCGCCACTCACCCATCAGGCACGCACTGGTCCACTGGGGTCTGGAACACGTTATGAATTGCTAATTTAGCAAGTGATGCTTTTGGCTTTTTCTATTGTTTGTGTTCATTCGACATCTGTACACTTCCGTCATTGTGTCCGCCTGTGACCTACGCCCGATATATTGCGAACTGTGTGGGAGTAAATGCCGCTATATACATAAGGGCGGTGTGCTAAAGCACGTTCAAGCGGAGCGCGTTTGATTTAGCACACCGTAATAAGCTTTGTAGATAGCGGCATTTACTCCCACTAAGTGCAGCAATCCTTGAGGGCGTATGCCACAGGCGGACACAATACCAGAAATGTTCATCTGCGAATGGACACAAACATTAAGCCCAAAGCACCACCTGATAAATTAACGCAATTCTAACGAATCGTTCCAACCCCAGTGGACCAGTGCGTGCCTGATGGGTGAGTGGCGGCGGGTGACAATAAAATATGAAGTTTGCGCAAATATTTATTGAAATCTTCCTCCAGAATTGCGATAATAATACAAATGGAGGAATTATGGATAACAGGAAGCTAAACAGAAGGAATTTTTTACTATTATTATTTGTTGTGGCGGCATGTATTATGGGAGGCCGCTCTATATTTGGGTTCTTTGCACTGCTTACAGGATATGAGACTGCGGCAACGGAAGTATCTGCAATTGCAGCTTCTGAGATGTATATGATGTTTCTTTTATTTCTTGTATGTATAATCGGAGGCATTGTTATGAGCTGTCTTAGTAAGGCTAAGGTGAGCAGGACATTTTTCTTAATACGCAATGCTGTGCTGGTTGTGGCACTTGTGCTTGGCAATATGTCTTTTCCTAATATAACAATCATGAGTACGGTTGTTATGTCTAAGTATATAGGTGATGCTGGAATGTATGATTTTGCAATGAGTTCACCACTTCTTGTGTCAGCGTTAAGACAGCCATATCTGTTCTATACATACATGGCAGCAGAGGGACTTATGATTATTCTTGCGTGTGTCACAGTGTATAAGTATATTGTGGACAAGAAAAAGAACAGTAATTATAATAATATGTACATGTAAATGTGTCTGCTGCACTAATAAGGTGTGGCAGACAATTTTTGCGCAGTTAACAGATGCGCTTAATATGCCGGTTTATATGCGGGAGATAATAAAATGAAAGTAATGACACCACATTATTATAAGGATTTCCGATGCATTGCAGGAGCCTGTACAGATACATGCTGTGCCGGGTGGGATGTTGATGTTGATAAGAATTCTTACAAATATTATAAAACAGTTAAAGGTGCTTTTGGAAAGCGCCTGAAGAGCGTAATGGTACCATCACAGGACGGAGAATGTACATTTACACTGAAAGAAGGAGGACGATGTCCTTTCCTTAATGATGATAATCTGTGCGATTTATATATAGAACTTGGAGAGGATAAGCTGTGTGAAACATGTGCAGAGTTTCCAAGATTTATTAATGATTATGGCAATATAAGAGAGATTGGCATAGCACCCTCGTGTAAGACGGCTGGTGAGCTGATGTTTTCTTACATAGATGAACTTACATTTGATACGGTTGAGGATAACAGTCTTTCGCCTGAGCCTAATGATATAGATGCATATACATATATGCAGCTTCGGCAGGCAAGAATAGTGGCTTTTGGAATAATATCAGACAGGGATATAAGTATATTTGAGAGGTTGATGCTCTATCTTGATTATGCAAAGCGTATCCAGAAGCATCTTGATGCTGAAAGGGACGAGCTTATAGCTGGTGTCGCAAAAAGGTTCTGTGGATCTGATTACAGAGAGAAACTGCTTGACAGGCTAAAAAGCAGGGACGCAGTGTTACCTGATGAGCTGCAGGACGGGGATATAGTTAAGTCAACACCTGAGGTGCGCAAATTATATGGCAACAGGCTTATAAAGGGACTGCGGCATTTCTTTGATGATTTTAAAGGGATGGAGGTAATCAATCCTGACTGGAATATTCATGTGGCAAGAGTAAGACAGTTCCTTGACGGGCTGGCGGATGATTCTGAGCTTGCAGTGGCAATGAAAGATTACCATGCGGGAAGCGAAGCATTTGCACATGAATATGAGCAGCTTGCAATGTACTATGTGTATAGATACATGCTTGATGCAGTGAATGATTACGATGTCCTCCTTAAAGCAAAGAATGCGGTTATAGGCATACTTGCAGTGGACATTATGGCAGCAGCTAATCATGCGTCCGGATGTACGCCTGATTTTACAATGCGCGTTGATATAGCACATTTGTATTCAAGACAGTTTGAACATTCATATTACAATTATGAAGTTTATAGAGAATATTTTGGCACTAAGAGATGCTATTCGTATGAGTTTCTTATGGATGCTTTAGTGTCACTGAATTAACGGAGGAAGCTTTCTTATGAAAATGATTATGAGATTCCTTAAGGATTACAAGAAGGAATGCGTTCTGGCACCGCTTTTTAAGATGCTCGAAGCAATATTTGAGTTGTTTGTGCCGCTGGTGGTATCATCAGTTATCGATAGGGGTATTGTTAATGCGGATAAGGGATACATTATGCAGATGTGTCTTATGCTTATACTTCTTGCAATCATAGGACTTGTATGTGCCATAACAGCACAGTATTTCAGCGCCAAGGCTGCAGTTGGAGCAGCAACCGGAATGAGACACAGTTTATTTGCACATATCCAGACATTCTCATTCACAGAGATGGATACACTTGGTACATCGACACTTGTAACAAGAATGACAAGTGATATTAACCAGGTACAGAATGGTATTAACATGGTACTGCGACTGTTCCTTCGTTCACCATTTATCGTATTTGGTGCGATGATTATGGCGTTCACTATTGATGTGAAGGCAGCACTTGTATTCGTTGCGGCAATCCCGGTACTTGCACTTATCGTATTCGGTATCATGCTTGCAACAAGGCCTATGTACAAGAATGTACAGTCAGGACTTGATAAGATTCTTGGAATAACAAGAGAGAACCTTACCGGTGTGAGAGTTATCAGAGCATTCAATAAGGAACAGGATGAGGTTAAGCGTTTCAAAAACGATAACGAAAGCCTTAACAGATTGCAGAAATTCGTTGGTAAGATATCAGGACTTATGAATCCACTTACTTATGTTGTTGTAAATGTATCAATAATTGCACTTATCTGGATTGGCGGAGTAAGAGTTAACGCTGGTGCGCTTACACAGGGACAGGTTGTTGCACTTTACAATTATATGTCACAGATATTAGTTGAGCTTATCAAGCTTGCCAATCTTATCATTACAATAACTAAAGCACTTGCATGTGCAGGAAGAATCGAGTCTGTATTCGAGGTAAAATCAGGAATGTCAGATGGTGATGTTAACAATGTTGATGCTAAAGAAGAGACACCGAGCGTTGAATTTAAAAATGTTTCACTTACCTACAGCGGTTCAGGTGCACCTTCAGTTGAAGGAATTAATTTCAAGGCTATGAAAGGCCAGACAATCGGTGTTATCGGCGGCACCGGTTCAGGTAAATCAAGCCTTGTAAATCTTATACCAAGACTGTATGACACTACACAGGGTGAAGTACTTGTCGATGGCGTCAATGTTAAAGATTACAATATTGAGACTTTAAGAAATAAGGTCGGCATCGTTATGCAGAAAGCAGTACTTTTTAAAGGGACTATAAGAGAGAATATGTGGATGGGAAAGAAGGGTGCTACTGATGAGCAGATAGATGAAGCACTTGAGATTTCACAGTCTAAGGAATTTGTAGATTCTAAGCAGGGACGTCTGGATTATGTTATAGAGCAGGGCGGTAAGAACCTTTCAGGTGGTCAGAGACAGAGACTTACTATTGCAAGAGCAATCGTAAGAAAGCCGGATGTGCTTATTCTTGATGACAGTGCATCAGCCCTTGATTTTGCAACTGATGCAGCCCTTAGAAAAGCTATAAGGGGAATGAACAATTCTCCTACTGTGTTCATAGTTTCACAGAGAGCGGCATCACTTATGTATGCTGATTTCATTATCGTATTAGATGACGGACAGGTTGCAGGAATGGGAACACATGACGAGCTTCTTGCAAATTGTGAGGTTTATAAAGAGATATATGAATCACAGTTTAAGAAAGCAGATTCAGAAGGGGGTGTAGCATAATGAAGAAGAATAAATCAACATTTGTAAAACTCCTTAAAAGAATTAAGAAGCACAGCTTTTTTATAATATTATCGCTTATTATGGCAGCAGTAACTGTTGCAACTACACTTTATGTACCAATTCTTGTAGGCCGTGGAATTGACTGCATTATCGGTGTGAATAATGTGGATTTTGCAAAGATTGTGAATATACTTATAAGAATTGGTATATTTGTTGGAATTACAGCACTTTCACAGTGGCTTATGAACATATGTAACAACAGAATCACATATGAAGTAACAAGAGATATAAGAAATGAGGCTATAGAAAAAATTCAGGTGCTTCCACTCAAGTACATAGACGGACATTCATATGGTGAAATTGTGAGCCGTGTAATAGCTGACGTTGACCAGTTTGCAGATGGTCTGCTTATGGGATTCACACAGTTCTTTACAGGTGTCATGACTATACTTGGAACACTTATATTCATGATTACAATCAATGCTAAGATTACACTTGCAGTTGTTGTTATCACGCCACTTTCGTTTTTAGTTGCAAGCTTTATTGCCAAGAAGACCTTCAGCATGTTCAAGCTCCAGTCTGAGACAAGAGGCGAGCAGACAGCACTTATTGATGAAATGATTGGCGGACAGAAGGTAGTTAAGGCTTACGGCTATGAAGATGAGGCTGTAAGAAAATTTGATGAGATTAATGAAAGGCTTCAGAAGTATTCCTTAAAGGCAATCTTTTTCTCATCTATTACTAACCCTTCAACAAGATTCGTAAACAGCCTTGTATATGCGAGCGTTGCGATTGTTGGTGCATTTTCAGCTATCAATGGCGGTATCACAGTTGGCCAGTTATCAAGTTTCTTAAGTTATGCCAACCAGTATACTAAGCCTTTTAACGAAATATCAGGCGTTGTCACAGAGCTTCAGAATGCTCTTGCCTGTGCAGCCAGAATATTTGAACTTATTGAAGAAGACCCTGAGATTCCTGATGCTAAAGACGCTAAGGTTGTTGAAGAGGTTGACGGAACAGTTGATCTTAATGATGTATGCTTTTCCTATGTACCTGACAGGAAGCTTATTGAGAACTTCAATCTTCATGTCAAGAAGGGACAGAGAATAGCGATTGTCGGACCTACGGGTTGTGGAAAGACAACAGTTATTAACCTTCTTATGAGATTCTATGATGTTAACAGCGGAAGTATTGATGTATCAGGAACTGATATAAGACAGATGACTAGAAAGTCTTTAAGACAGGGCTTTGGCATGGTTCTTCAGGAGACATGGCTAAAGTCAGGAACTATAAGAGAGAATATTGTTATGGGTAAGCCGGATGCTACAGAGGAAGAGATTATTGCAGCAGCAAAGGCAGTACATTCATATGGATTCATCAAGAGGATGTCTAATGGATTCGACACAGTTATAGGCGAGGATGGCGGAAGCCTTTCACAGGGACAGAAGCAGCTTTTGTGCATAACAAGAATTATGCTTGCAAAGCCGCCAATGCTTATTCTTGATGAGGCTACATCTTCTATTGATACAAGAACAGAGATAAAGATACAGAACGCATTTGCAAAGCTGATGGAGGGAAGAACAAGCTTTATCGTAGCCCACAGACTTTCAACTATCCAGTCTGCGGATGTTATTCTTGTTATGAAAGACGGACATATTATAGAGCAGGGTAATCATGAAGAATTACTGGCTAAGAACGGATTCTATCACAAGCTGTATTACAGCCAGTTTGATACAGCAGCGCAGAATTAATGTGGAGATATATGTATGCTTATAGAGGCGGAGAATATTAGAAAATCATATGGCAGGAAAACGACAGTGCTTAACGGCGCTTCGTTTCATGCTGCCAGCGGAGAGTATATTGCCATAGTCGGTGCCAACGGCTGTGGCAAATCTACTCTTCTGGAGATACTTGCAGGAAGTCTTAAGGCAGATGGAGGAAGTCTTAAGATAGACGGCATTGATGCATTTGCAGATGCAAAGTTGTTTCAGAAATATATAGGTTTTGTGCCGCAGGAGAATCCGCTTATGGAGAAGCTGTCGGCAAGGGATAATCTTAAATTCTGGTACTGTGATACCGGAAGAAATATGGAAGCAGACTTACAGGGCGGTGTTCCTGCAGTGTTAGGAGTGTCAGGATATCTTGACAAACGTGTTGATAAGCTGTCAGGAGGCATGAAGAAGCGTTTAAGCATATGCTGTGCACTGGCTAAGAATCCACCTGTACTTATATTAGATGAGCCGGGTGCTTCACTGGATATTGTGTGTAAACAGGATATTATGAATTATCTGTCTGCTTACACGAAAAGCGGAGGTACAGTCATTATAACAAGCCACGAAGAAGGTGAATTAAAGCTTGCTGACAGAATGTACCTTTTAAAGAATGGTAAGCTTAATGAACTTGACCATCCGGTTACCGGCAATGAGCTTTTAGAGATTATTCACAGATAGATTTAATTGGGGGATTAGATGAGAAGGAAACTGGAATTATTAAAATTGCAGATTAAATCCGCATTTTTATCTATACCGAAGATAATTCTGGGTACGATAGTGACGGCAGTGCTTGTTATTGCAATAAGTACATGCATAGGCATTGCAACAGCACAGGACAGTGACATGAGGATGAAGGTTGCTGTTGTGTATCCTGATTATGATGATACAGAAAACTCTGATTCGGCAGATAATAATAAGGAGTTTCGATATATTAAGATGGCATTCAATTATGTCAGTGAGATAGACACAATTAAGAATGTCTGTACATTTGAATATACTGACAGACAGAAGGCTATAGATGGTTTAAGAAATAATTATTATGTTATGGCTATTATTGTGCCAGAGAATATGATAAGTGATATTATGTCGGGCGAGAATACACCTGTTGAGGTTGTGTGTCAGTCAGAGGGCGTTAATAATACCTCGATGATATTCCGTGAGATGGTGAGGGCAGGAGGCTCTGACCTTGCAACTGCAGAAGCGGGGATATATACATTTGACGATTTGTTCAATGGTGTGCTTAAGAATTACAGGGGGCTGCGTGGAACACATGAGAATAAGCTTAATGACATATATCTTTCATATGCGCTTAACAGAAGCATATACTTTAAGACAAGGGATATATCGGCTAAAGAAGGTCTGAGTACAGTACAGTTTTATGTATGTACAGCAATTGTAATGATGCTTTTATTTAGCGCAATAACATGCGCTGGTAATATGAAGGGTGATAGCAGAACGCTTGCAAAGAGTCTTAAAGGTGTGGGAATATCAGCATTTGATACAGGAATTGCAAGAACTACCGGAGTTGGCATTGTGTATATAGTGATATTTGAAGTGCTTTTTATTATAATTAATGTAATGAGGCTGGGGATACCTGCAATATCAGGAGTTATGGCAGTTTCGACAGTTGGAGAATTCATTGCTTCCATACTGGGAATTGTGGTGCTTGTGTATGCGGCAGTTTCATTTATAAACTGTATATTCTCCGTAGTCGACGACACGGTGTATTCAGTTATTACGGTGTGTATCCTTGGAATGGCGTGCATGTATGCATCCGGATGTATTGTTTCATCAGCATTTCTTGCGCCGGGGGTGCGGGTTGTTGGTATGTATCTTCCGACTAACGGCTTATTCACACTTGCAGGTCAGATAATTAAGGGAACTGTGGATATCAGTACCATTATGACAAATGTTTTGTGGATAATTATATTTCAGGCAGCAGGGGCATTGGCGGTTAAGATAAGGAGAGACAGATAATGAAAAGATTGTTATACTGGCTGTATCTGCTTGTTAAAAGGCAGTTAAAGAATCCTGTGATTGTCGTGGCGCTTATTGCAATGCCGGTTGCAGCGTTAATAATTACGCATACCGCGTCTCTTAAGGAAACAGGGCCTGTAAGGGTTGGAATAGTGCTTGAAGATGACGATAAGATTGCCATAATGACAAGAGATTATCTTGTGAATGGCAATTATTCAGTTCAATTCTACGAAGCAGAATCGCAGGAAAAGCTTGAACAGGATATAATGAATAAATATACAGAGTGCGGCTATGTAGTTGGTACTGGGCTTAAGGATAAGCTTGACAGTGGCAGCTACAGAGACATTATAGAGCTTATCATATGCAGGTCAGATTTTGTAAGCTCAATGACTGATGAGATATTCTTTTCTGCTATGTTTAAGGCATATTCGCCTGAGGTTGCAGTTAATTATGTTAATTCTGTAGACATATTTAAAAAGCATTCAGAAAAGGCAGAGGAAGAGATAAGAAAAGGGTACGAGGAATACATATCTGGAGATGACACATTCAGAATTGATTTTAAGGTGTTAGATAGTGTACGGGATAATGGGACACAGCTTGAAGATAAGACAGGAGAGTTTCCGTTAAGGGAATTGCTTATAATTCTTGTATATATAGGCGGACTTTTTGGAATCGTGGAATATTATCTTGATAAGAATTCAGGAACATTTATAACACTGCCTCGTATGTACCGTGTTGCAGGAAAGCCGCTGTATGCATTCATATCGTGTGTACTTTTTGCAGTATCAGCAATGTTAACACTTGCGGTGGCAGGACAGCTTAAGGGGGCAGCAGATTTACTGCATATAGCTGTGTATGTAATAGCAGTTACTTTATTTGCATGGCTTGTGGCAATACCTGTAAGGAGTGCCAGTGCAATGATTTCAATAATACCGGTGCTTCTTATAGCGTGTCTCATATTATGTCCGGTATTCATTAACATAACGGCATATGTGCCATTTGCAAAATATATAAGAGCATTGCTGCTTCCGTGGTATATGCTTAAGTAGGAGGATGGGATACGGTGAATAATAAGAAAAAACGTATATTTGACATTATCCAGATTGGCTATGCGGGCTTAACCTTCCAAGGGAACTGATTCTTGCAGCAGTGTTAAGAAATGGTGAGACACTTATGCCTAAGGGTGATATAGTATTCGTATTCTCAAAGCGTTATATGGCAGATGCACAGACAATAAGCGTATAGAGGGTGATTGATTATGATGATATTTGTGACAACTACAGATGCATTAGCAGATGAAAAGATATATGAAAAGGCGTATTCGCTTATTCCGGAATACAGGAGAGTTAAGGCTGATAAGATGAAAATGCGTGAAAATAAGCTGCAAACTGTGACAGCAGGACTACTTCTTAATTATGCAGTAGGAAAATGGAACAGCAGAGTGAACGGAGAAGGCGATAGTGTTTACTATGAAAATGTGGGCATTTTTTCTGTGATAGAAGCAAATAATCAGTGTTTTGATTATGAAATAGCTTATAATTTGCAAGGAAAACCATATTTTTTGTTACATCGTGAAATTTTTTTCAATATCTCTCATTCGTTTAACTATGTAGTATGTGTTATAGGCGATAAACCAGTCGGAATTGATATAGAAGGAGGCCGCAAAGGTAGACAGAATCTGGCACGGCGCTTTTTTGACAAGGCTGAGTCTGATTGGATAGAAGAAGCCGAAAGTGATGAGAGATTCTTCAGAATATGGACTCTGAAAGAGGCATATGGCAAGGCAACAGGTTTTGGTGTACTTGAAGTTTTAGATAAAATAGTTTATATATTAGAGCAGGGGAAAATTAAAGCATATATAGGTGGAATTCCCCAGAATTTCATTATTGTAGAAAAAAAAATAGATAAGTTCAGATTATCAGCAATACAATTGTGAAATTTATAGCATACTGTCAATTAATGAGTTGAAAAACATTTACAAAGGCAGTATAATAGATAATGTGTATATCTATGGAAAGCCTAAGGAGGGTTTTATGAGCAGAAATCATTTTAACGAATTAAGTCCATGTGAAGCATTAATTATGAAGCTTATATGGGAGGCACCACAGGACATACCTGTGCAGGAACTTATTGATCGGTTAAGAGACGATTATGGTAAGGATTACGCAAGGACAACAGTTGTTACTTTCGTAGGTAAGTTGAAGGACAAGAGATTTGTTGACACATACCGTAAAGGAAAGGCAGCATTTATTCATCCTCTTCGTTTAGAAGAAGAATACAGAAGACAGTTGTTAAAGGAAGAGGCTGACTTCTGGTTCAATGGAAAGGCTGTTGACATGGTAGCTTCTATCTGTGAATCACAGAAGTTAGAAGATGATGAAATTAAGAGAATTAAGAAGATTCTTAATGGTCTTAATAAGTAACAATTACATTAGTAAAAGCAATAAAAAGCATCACCTGATACGAAAGTCGGATTCGTTAGGTGATGCTTTTTTGTTATGCATATATTATATAATTAATGGTTTTTATCCTGATATTCAAGTGCTGCTGTTATGAAACCTCTGAATAATGGATGTGGACGATTAGGTCTTGACTTTAACTCTGGATGAGCCTGTGTGGCAACGAACCAAGGATGATTCTTTAATTCTATCATCTCAACAATTCTTCCGTCAGGAGATATTCCTGAAAGCATCATACCATTCTCAGTAAGAACTTTTCTGTAATCATTATTAACTTCATATCTGTGTCTGTGACGTTCATGTATAAGCTCTTCGCCATAGAGTTCATAAGCTTTGCTTGTTTTATCAAGTACACAAGGATAAGAACCAAGTCTTAATGTACCGCCGATATCATCAATGCCTTCCTGGTCTGGCATAAGATGTATAACAGGGTGGGTTGTGTTAGGATTAAGTTCAACACTGTGTGCGTCGTCATATCCTATAACATTTCTTGCAAATTCAACAATTGAAAGCTGCATTCCCAGGCACAATCCTAAGAATGGAATATTATGTTCTCTGGCATAACGGATAGCTTCAATCTTTCCTTCTGTACCTCTGTCACCGAATCCGCCTGGAACTAATATGCCAGATACTTCAGAGAGAAGCTCATCAGCAGTTTCAGGAGTTACAGTTTCTGAATCAATCCATTTGATAGTTACATCACATGAATTATATACACCACCATGCTTTAATGCTTCAACAACACTGATATAAGCATCATGAAGCTGGATATATTTACCAACTAATGCAACAGTTACCTTCTTAGTAGGATTCTTCCAGGCCTTGCACATTGCTCTCCATTCATCAAGATCTGGTTCTGGACAGTCAAGGTGTAAACATTCACATGCTACCTGTGCAAGATGTTCTTCTTCCATTGCAAGAGGTGCATCATAAAGAATCTCAACATCTAAGTTCTGAAGTACATGAGATTTAGGTACATTACAGAAAAGTGCTATCTTATCTTTGATACCGGCCTCAAGTGGATGTTCTGTACGGCACACAAGAATATCCGGACGGATTCCCATTCCCTGAAGTTCCTTAACACTTGCCTGAGTTGGCTTAGTCTTCATCTCACCAGATGCTTTAAGATAAGGAATAAGTGTTACATGAATAAGAATTGCGTTCTCATGTCCGACTTCATGCTGGAACTGTCTGATTGCCTCAAGGAAAGGCTGACTCTCGATATCTCCAACAGTACCACCAACTTCTATAATTGCAATTTTAGTTTCATCAGTTGAATAATCTCTGAAAAAACGGCTCTTTATTTCATTAGTAATATGAGGGATTACCTGGACTGTGCCTCCACCGAAATCTCCACGGCGTTCCTTCTGTAATACAGACCAGTATACTTTACCGGTAGTTACATTAGAATTCTTATTAAGGCTCTCATCAATAAATCTTTCATAGTGACCAAGGTCAAGGTCTGTCTCAGCACCATCGTCAGTTACGAAAACTTCTCCGTGCTGGATAGGGTTCATAGTACCTGGATCAATATTAATATAAGGGTCAAACTTCTGCATGGTTACAGAAAAACCACGGGCTTTAAGCAGTCTGCCTAAAGATGCGGCAGTGATACCTTTTCCTAAACCGGAAACAACACCACCTGTTACAAATACATATTTAACAGCCATCTTATCCTCCAATCTGAATGTGTAATCAAAAAAATATGCAATATTATACAGCCCTGTATTATAAATTTCCATAGTTTAAAGAAAAAAACTAAGAATATAAAGTAAATATAAACATCTTATTAAACACTTAGATTTTGGTTGATTTATATTTTTTCCTTCTTTATAATGAAAACAGACTTATTTGGAAATGCTTAAGATAAGTACAGTATCATATCAGGAGAAGAGTATGGATAATTATAACAACAACGGTTATGACAATGGTTATAATAATAACGATAACCGCGACAATAATCGTAATAACAAGAAGCCAAAGAATGTTAACCTTATAATATTCATTATTATAGCGGCAGTTGTAACATTTATAGGGCTTACGCTTCTTAGCAATATGTTTAAGAATGCGACATACAAGGAGATAAGCTACGACCAGTTCATGCAGATGATTGATGAAGATAAGGTAAAGAAAGTAGCATTAGAGCAGGACAGAATCCTTATTACACCAGTTGAAGAGGAGAAACAGTCTGGCATAGCAGGAGTTTCATACACATATTATACAGGATATGTTAATGATGATACTCTTGTACCGCTTCTTAAGAGAAAAGGAATTGAGTTTGAAGGATATATTCCGGATTCAAGTTCTTCAATCGTAGAATTTCTGCTAGCATATGTGCTGCCATTTTTATTTATATATATAATATTTGCATTTGTATATAGAAGAATTGCTAAGAATGGTGGAATGATGGGTGGAATGGGTGTTGGAAAGAGCAATGCCAAAGTATATGTCCAGAAAAAGACAGGTGTTACATTCAAGGATGTTGCAGGTCAGGATGAAGCTAAGGAATCTCTTACAGAGATTGTTGATTTCTTACATTACCCTGAGAAATATGCCAAGATTGGCGCAAAGCTTCCTAAGGGTGCACTTTTAGTAGGACCTCCTGGAACAGGTAAGACGCTTCTTGCCAAGGCTGTAGCCGGTGAGGCAGATGTACCTTTCTTCTCACTTGCAGGTTCTGATTTCGTTGAGATGTTCGTTGGTGTCGGTGCATCACGAGTAAGAGACTTGTTCAAGGAAGCAACTAAGCAGGCTCCTTGTATTATATTTATTGATGAGATTGATGCTATTGGTAAGAGCAGAGATTCCAAGTATGGCGGTGGCAATGACGAGCGTGAGCAGACATTAAACCAGTTACTTGCAGAGATGGATGGTTTTGATTCTTCTAAGGGAATATTTATTCTTGCAGCAACTAACAGACCAGAGGTACTTGATAAGGCTTTACTTAGACCAGGCCGTCTTGACAGAAGAATTACCGTTGACAGACCTGATAAGAAAGGAAGAATTGAGACTCTTAAGGTACATTCTAAGGATGTACTTATGGATGATACAGTTGATTTTGATGAGATTGCGATGGCAACAAGTGGTCTTGTAGGTTCAGACCTTGCCAATATCATTAATGAAGCTGCTATTGCGGCAGTTAAGAACGGAAGAAATGTTGTTACCCAGAAGGACCTTCTTGGCGCTTTTGATACAGTTGTAGCAGGTAAGGAGAAGAAGGAAAGAGTTCTTAGCAAGAAGGAAAAGCAGGTTGTTGCTTACCATGAGATTGGACATGCCCTTATAAGAGCTATCAAGAATAATTCTGATCCGGTCCAGAAGATTACTATTATACCTCATACTAATGGTTCACTGGGTTATGTGCTTAACTTCCCAGAGGAAGAGAAGCATCTTGAGACTAAGGATGAACTTATGACAGACCTTATATCACTTGTTGGTGGCCGTGCTGCAGAAGAAGTTGTATTTGGTTCGGTTACTAACGGAGCTTATGATGATATTAAGAAGGCAACTAACCTTGCCAAAACAATGATTACAAGATATGGTATGTCAGACAGATTCGGACTTGTTGCATTATCAACAGTCGAAGATGAGTATCTTAGCGGAAGAGCATCTATGAACTGTGCACAGGCAACTGAGGCTGAAGTTGATGATGAAGTAAAGAAGCTTATTGCATCATGTTATGAAGAGGCTAAGCAGATTATAAGAGAGAACAGAGAAGTAATGGATCAGCTTGCAAGATACCTGTATGACCATGAGACTATCACAGGCAAGGAATTCATGAAGATATTCAGAGAGGCAAAGGGAATACCTGAACCAGTGGATACTTCATTATTCTCAACATCAGAGAAGGTTGCAGAGAGTGTAACATTTAATGAAGATGGAAGTTATTCATCAACAGTTAGTGGTGAGCCCGAGAGCGATATATGGAAGAATATAACTAACCATTCAGATGATAATAATAATGAACATCATGACAATTCAGATGATAAGAATGATGGAACACAGGAATAATAAGAATATTTAAGCATAAGACAGGAGTCCGAGATAATCAGGCTCCTGTTTATTATTATTGCGTGTAGATATATGACGGAAAATGTGGTATATTTTTTCTATTGATTTCAATATGTATCGTTATTTGATTGTTTAAGATTAAGGGGAAAATCTATGAGTTTTACACATTTGCATGTGCATACAGAATATTCACTGCTGGACGGTTCCAGCAAGATTAAAGAGATAACTAAGAGAGCGAAAGAGCTTGGAATGGACAGCCTTGCAATAACTGATCATGGTGTCATGTATGGTGTTATAGCATTTTATGAGGCGGCTAAGAAGGTCGGAATCAAGCCAATTCTTGGATGCGAAGTATATGTTGCTCCTGGCTCAAGATTTGATAAAGGCGCAGGACAGAGTGAGGACAAATACAATCATCTTGTACTTCTTGCAGAGAATAACACAGGTTATCAGAACCTTATGAAGATAGTTTCAAAGGGATTTACAGAAGGATTTTATTATAAGCCAAGAGTAGATAAGGAAGTATTAAGGGAATATCATGATGGCATTATTGCAACAAGTGCGTGTCTTGCAGGAGAAGTGCAGAGATATCTTTCAAGAGGCATGTATGAGACAGCAAGAGATGTTGCATTAGAACTTCAGGATATATTTGGAAAGGGTAATTTCTTCCTTGAATTGCAGGACCACGGAATTGCGGAACAGCATTATGTCAATCCGCAGCTTATGCGTATGCATAAAGAGACAGGAATTGAGCTTGTATGTACCAATGATGTTCATTACACATATGCAGATGATGTAGATGCACACGATATATTATTGTGTATCCAGACCGGTAAGAAGCTCTCAGATGAGAACAGAATGCGTTATGAGGGCGGACAGTTCTACTTAAAGTCAGAGAAAGAGATGGCAGAATTGTTCAAATACGCACCGGAGGCTGTTGAGAATACACATAAGATAGCAGAACGATGTAATGTTGAGATAGAATTCGGAGTTACTAAGCTTCCAGCATTTGATGTACCAGAAGAATATGGAAAGAATTCATGGGTATATCTTAATGCGTTATGTTACGAAGGATTAAAGAAGCGTTATCCTGAAAAGACTGCAGATGTAAGTCTTGAGGATGTTATAGAACAGGCAAAAGCATCAATAGTAGCTGACAGAAAGGATGTTGTTATTAAACGTGCGAAAGATACTAATGATATATTTCAGAGACTTTCGTATGAACTGTCAGTTATCTACTCAATGGGATATGTAGATTATTTCCTTATTGTGTGGGATTACATTAATTATGCCAAGACACACGATATTCCGGTAGGACCGGGACGAGGTTCGGCAGCAGGAAGTCTTGTTGCATACTGTCTTGGAATAACAACACTTGATCCTATTAAGTATAATCTTGTATTTGAGCGATTCTTAAACCCGGAGCGAGTATCCATGCCCGATATTGATGTGGACTTTGCTCCGGAGGGCAGGCAGAGGGTTATTGACTATGTTATAGAGAAATATGGTAAAGAATGCGTATGCCAGATAATTACATTTGGAACAATGGCAGCAAGGGCGGTTATCAAGGATGTAGGCCGCGTTATGGATCTTCCATATGCGATGGTTGATAACATTGCCAAGATGATACCACAGAAGGTCGGTGTCACAATAGACAGTGCCATGAATGGTGATACAGACAGGGATATTAAGCCTAATGCAGAATTTAAGGCACTGTACGAGCAGGATGCGACAGTACATGACCTTATAGATAAAGCCAAGAGACTTGAAGGTCTTCCAAGACATGCATCAGTCCATGCATCAGGTGTTCTTATCAGCCAGAAGGATGTTGGTGAGTATGTTCCTGTTGCAGTAGGCACTGATAATGTCAAGGTAACACAGTTTGAAGGCCCTACATTGGAGCATTTAGGACTGTTAAAGTTCGACTTCTTAGGGCTTAGAAACTTAACTGTAATCCAACAGACAGAGAAGTGCGAACAGCAGATAGATCCTGCGTTCTCAGTGGATAAGATACCATATAATGATAAGGCAGTATTCGATTGTATAAGTCAGGGCAAATGTGCAGGTATATTCCAGTTAGAGAGTGGTGGAATGAAGAATTTCATGAAGGAATTAAAGCCAGACTGTCTGGAGGATCTGATAGCCGGAATATCACTTTACAGACCGGGACCTATGGATTTCATTCCACAGTATATTAAGGGGAAAGAGAATGCCGGAAATATAATATATGAGTGCCCTCAGTTAGAGCCAATACTAGAGCCTACTTACGGCTGTATGGTGTATCAGGAACAGGTTATGCAGATTGTGCGTGATCTTGCCGGATATTCATGGGGCGGAAGTGATAATGTGCGAAGAGCCATGGCTAAGAAGAAGCTTGATGTGATGGAACAGGAACGCCAGAATTTCGTATATGGTAATGAAGCTAACGGAGTGCCTGGATGTATTAAGAACGGCATAAGCGAGCAGACAGCCAATAAGATATATGATGAGATGATGGACTTTGCAAAATACGCATTTAACAAGTCACATGCGGCTTGCTATGCGGTTGTTGCATATCAGACAGCTTATCTAAAAGTACATTTTCCTGTACAGTATATGGCGTGGCTTATATCGAGTGTTACGGATAAGACAAGCAAGGTTGCAGAATATATTCTTGCGGCAAGGGAGATGGGAATTAAGATACTTCCTGTTGATGTCAACAATTCAGTGGCTGATTTCAGCGTTGAGGGTAAAGATATAAGATTCGGATTTAATGCGGTAAAGAGCATGGGAAGGCCTACAATCAGCGCAATTATTGAAGAGAGAACCAATAACGGCGAGTTCCATTCAATGCAGGATTTCATAACGAGAATGGCTGGCGTAATTAATAAAAGAACTGTGGAACATTTGATATTTGCAGGTGCATTTGACACATTTGGACATACAAGAAGAGGCATGCTCAACGTATATGAAAGAATGATAGATTCGGCTGTTAAGCAGAATAAAGACGCTATCTCAGGGCAGATGTCGCTCTTTGACCTTGTAAGTGAAGAGGATAAACAGAGCCTTGAGATGAAGATTCCTGATATTTCTGAATTCGAGAAGGAGGATCTTCTTGAAAGAGAGAAAGAAGTTCTTGGTGTATATGTAACAGGACATCCTCTTGATGAATATACTGGTATGTGGGAGAAGCATGTATCTGCGAGAAGCACAGATTTCCTTATTGATGAGGAAACAGGAGAAACTAAGGCAGCAGACAGCACTAAGCAGACAATAGGCGGACTTGTAAGGAATATCAAGGTTAATACGACTAAGACAGGGCAGCAGATGGCTTACCTTACAATTGAAGATTTCGTTGGAAGTGTGGAAGTCATACTGTTTCCTAAGGCATATGAGAAGAACAGAAGAGTTCTTGATATGACCAATAAAGTGTTCATTACAGGACGTGTGCAGGCTAACGTAGGTGCAGAGGCAAAGCTTATTGCAGACAGCCTTGTAAGCTTTGACAGTGTACCAAGAAGACTTTGGTTAAGATTTGACAGTCTGGCACAGTATGAAGCGTGCAGAGATGATTTATTTGACATACTTAATGAATCAGATGGTAAAGATACAGTCACAATATATTGTGTGGCAGAGAAGCAAAGAATCGCACTTCCGCCAAGTCAGTGTGTGAAGGTTTCATCGGAGCTACTTTACATTCTTAAGAATAAATATGGTGAAAAAAATGTTGCTACAACATAAAATTTAATTAAGATTGGTAAAAATTTGTCAAAAAATGAAGATTTTTCTTCTATTATGTGGTAACATAAAACAGAAAATATTATGAAGAGATAAGAAAGGGGAAGTTATGGCAAAGGAAATTAAAACAATAGGCGTATTAACAAGTGGTGGAGATGCTCCAGGCATGAACGCAGCTATCCGTGCAGTTGTCAGAACTGCTTTGAATAAGGGACTTAAGGTCAAAGGTATTCAGAAGGGCTATAACGGACTACTTAATGATGAGATAATCGATATGGACAAGCGAAGCGTTGCTGATATTATCCAGAGAGGTGGAACGGTCCTTTATACAGCACGTTGTATGGAATTCATGACTGAGGAAGGTCAGAAGAAGGGTGCTGAAGTATGCAGAAAGCATGGAATTGACGGAATTGTTGTAATCGGTGGAGACGGTTCATTCAGAGGTGCACAGAAGCTTGCTGCACAGGGAATCAACACAATAGGAATTCCTGGAACTATTGATCTTGATATTGCATGTACAGATTACACAATAGGATTTGATACAGCAGTTAATACAGCAATGGAAGCGATTGATAAAATCAGAGATACATCTACATCGCATGAAAGATGCAGTATTATTGAAGTTATGGGTCGTAATGCAGGATATATTGCATTATGGTGTGGTATTGCCAATGGTGCAGAGGATATCCTTCTTCCAGAAAGATATGACAATGATGAGCAGGCACTTATCAACCATATAATTGAGGGAAGAAAGAAAGGTAAGAAGCACCATCTTATCATTAATGCAGAAGGTATAGGACATTCTACAGGAATGGCAAGAAGAATTGAGGCAGCAACAGGTGTTGAGACAAGAGCTACAATATTAGGATATATGCAGCGTGGTGGTTCTCCAACATGTAAGGACAGAATGTATGCATCTATTATGGGTGCTTATGCAGTTGACCTTCTTGCAGACGGCAAGAGCAACAGACTTGTGGCTTACAAGGATGGCAGATTCGTAGATTATGATATTGATGAAGCACTTGCTATGACGAAAGATATTAATGATTATGAATTTAATATAAGTGCATTACTTTCTAAGTAATATATTTAATAATATTAGGAGTGATACATTTAAAGAAAGGTAACCTGATAATGATAACCAGTACCAGCAGTTCGCAGGTAAAGCATGTGATGTCACTGCTTTCCAAGGCTAAGGAAAGAAAGAAGAATAATGAATATGTGGTAGAGGGAATCCGCATGGTGTCTGAAGTGCCGGAAGATTCACTTGTGAAGATATATATGTCAGAAAGATTCCAGAATAATAATCCTGAATATTCCAGGGAACTGCTAAGAAAACAGGGAATTACTGCAGACATGATTGAGATTGTGGCAGATAATGTATTTGACAGAATGTCACAGACACAGACACCACAGGGAATTATGGCTGTTGTGAAGATGAAGAATAACAGTCTTTCTGATATGCTTGTAGGCAATCCGCTCCTTATACTAGTAGAGAATCTGCAGGATCCCGGCAACCTCGGAACTATCTTAAGAATGGGAGAGGGTGCAGGAGTCACAGGAGTTATCATGAGTCCTAATACTGTGGATATATACAATCCTAAGACTATACGTTCAACGATGGGCTCAATATTCAGAGTGCCATTCGTGTATGTACAGGATTTTAGTGAAGCTGTTACACAGTGTCAGAAAGCCGGCGTTAAGGTCTATGCCGCACATCTTGATGGTAAGAACACATACCTGGGTGAAGATTACAGTACACCGACAGCATTTCTTATAGGTAATGAAGGCAACGGACTTACCGATGGCATTACAAAGCAGGCTGATACACTCATAAGAATTCCTATGCAGGGAGAAGTAGAATCGTTAAATGCAGCTATAGCGTGTACAATTCTTACATATGAGGCAGTACGCCAGAGAACAATATAGAATACAGATGCTTGCAAACCCGCTCTATGAGCGGGTTTTTAACATATTTGACAAAATGCTGTAACTTTGTTATTATAATTCCGTAATAAATTGTAACAATTCTGTAACAATTTTGCAGGCGTAGCTAAATAAGCCGCCGGAAAGGGAAGTATAATATGAGACTTAGAAGTAGCAAAGCTGCTTGCTATATTGGAGCTGCAATCGTGTTATTCATTACACCAGTTCTTCCAGCAGTAGCGACTACCTATGAGAAAACACAGAATACTGACACGGGAATTAAAGTTGCATCTTATTCGGCTAATACAGAAGAAGTTCTTGTGACTGGGTATGAAGAAACAGGAACATACAAGAATAAGGCAGTAGCAATAACTGATCCTTATCTTGATGTTTATGACACTACAGATGAAGATACATCAGAGGTTGTTGGAAGATTATATACTAACACACTTGTTGATGTTGATTCAGTTGGTAAAGAATGGACTAAAGTGAGTTCAGGAAACTGCGAAGGCTATGTGCTTACACAGTGCTTATGTTTCGGGGAAGAAGCAGAAGCATTAGCACAGGAAGTAGGAACAGATAATCTTCTTACAGGTTATACAATAGCAGAGATTCAGGCTATCGAGGCAGAGGAAGAAGCTGCAAGACTTGCAGAGGAAGCAAGACTTGAGGCAGAAGCAGAGGCAGCAAGAGCTGCTGCAGCAGCAGAGGAAGCCAGAAAACAGAGGATAATCGCTAATACAATATCTGGAACAGATATAACATACAATCCAACTATGAGCGTATCAGATGATGATATATGGCTTATGGCATGTATTATAGACTGGGAGGCTGGATACCAGCCATATGCAGGAAAGCTTGCAGTTGCCAATGTTATTCTTAACAGAGTAAGAAGCGGACATTATCCTGGTACAGTTACAGGGGTTATATATCAGAGATCACAGTTCTCTGGCGTATCTGATGGAGCAGGCAATCCATCAGAAAGATTTGCGCAAAGACTTGCCAATGGCCCTAGAAATACAGAATGTATGCAGGCAGCACTTGAGGCATTATCAGGTGTTAACAATATAGGTGGTTATACATCATTCAGAGCATTATATACTGTAGATGTTAACAACTATTCAGATTTCGTAATAATTGGAGATCATATATTCCATTAATATGGATATGCAATGTGGTGTGGTTATCAGGAAACTGGTGACTGCACCACATTTTTGTAAGAAAAGAAGACACATTTGACGAAGAACTATAATTGCGATAGAATGAACAAAGTTATTAATTATTCAATGTATGCGAATTTGCCATACAGACAGGAGGATGTCATGGATTTAAAGGGACGCGACTTTTTAACACTCAAGGATTATACACCTGAGGAGATTTTATATTTGATAGACTTAGCAGCAGAGCTTAAGGATAAGAAGAAAAAGGGCATTGTAGAACAGCCACTTATCGGAAAGAATGTTGCACTTATATTCGAGAAGACAAGTACAAGAACACGCTGCTCATTTGAGGTAGCAGCCCATGACCTTGGTATGGGTGTCACATATCTTGACCCAACAGGTTCACAGATTGGCAAGAAAGAGAGCATTGCTGATACAGCAAGAGTTCTCTGTACAATGTTTGAGGGAATCGAATACAGAGGATTCGGTCAGGAGATAGTTGAAGATCTTGCAAAATATTCAAGCGTGCCTGTATGGAACGGACTTACTAACGAATACCATCCAACACAGATGCTTGCAGATATGCTTACAATCAAAGAGAAGCTCGGCAGATTAAAGGGTGTTAAGTTCGTATACATGGGTGATGCAAGATACAACATGGGTAATTCACTTATGATTGTCTGCTCTAAGTTAGGACTTCATTACACAGCTTGCACAGCTAAGGAATATTTCCCTGACAAGGAACTCGTTGCACAGTGTGAGGAATGGGCAAAGATAAGCGGTGGTTCAGTAACACTTACAGAAGATGTTAAGGCAGGAACTAAGGATGCAGATGTATTATATACAGATGTATGGGTATCAATGGGTGAGCCTGACGAAGTATGGGCAGAGAGAATCAAGGCACTTCTTCCATATCAGGTTAACAAGGCAGTTATGGACAATGCTTCTAAGAACGCAATATTTATGCACTGTCTTCCTGCATTCCATGACCTTAAGACTAAGATTGGTAAAGAAATTCATGACAAATTCGGTCTTGATGAGATGGAAGTTACAGATGAAGTATTTGAGTCAGAGCAGTCAGTTGTATTCGATGAGGCTGAGAACAGAATGCATACAATCAAGGCTGTGATGGCAGCTACACTTGGAGCTTATAAGTAAAAATGTAATTGGCAACGGTTAATTCGTAAGGTATGGAGGCATTATGTATTATACAACGAGTGGCGCGTATAGAAAGAGCAAGATGCTCATAGACTATGCCAATATAGCACTCACATTTGCAATAGGAGTAGTATTCATAATTATACTTTTCCTTCGCAGCGGAAGTGGAATATTATTCGCTGTGGAATTCATGCTTGGAGCATTAGTTAACGGACTTACAGCGGCTAAGAATTTCATGAGCGACAGAACGGTGTCAGGCGTTATTCTTACAGTTGTTACGTTAGGACTTCTACTTATGGCAGTAATAGCATGGCGGGTAATGGTATGAAGACTAAGATTTTAAATGTATTAAGAAAATCAGATGGATATGTGTCAGGACAGGCATTGTGCAATATGCTGGGTGTTTCAAGAACGGCTGTCTGGAAGGTGATAAACCAGTTAAAAGAAGAAGGCTATGTTATAGAGGCAGTCCAGAATAAGGGATATCATATAACAAAGTATCCTGATATTCTTACATCAGGCGAGATAATGAGTCAGCTTACCTGTGTGGATACAGGCAGTACAACCGGAATTATCCGCGAAGTAGTGTATTATGACGAGACAGATTCTACTAACAACGAAGCTAAGAGAGCGGCAGAGAGAGATAATGCAGTGGACGGAACACTTTATATAACAGAGAGTCAGACAGGTGGCCGGGGCAGACGCGGCAGGAATTGGGTTTCTCCTGCAGGAAGTGGGATATGGATGTCACTTCTTTTAAGACCGGATATTGCACCAGTCAATGCGTCAATGCTTACAATAGTGGCAGCCATGGCTGTGCAGGAGGCAATCCACAAGGTTCTTACAGAGGACGGACATGACGCAGAGTGCAGAATAAAGTGGCCTAATGATATAGTTCTTAATAAGAAGAAAGTATGTGGAATATTAACAGAGATGAGTGCTGAGATGGATTACATACATTATGTAGTTATCGGTATGGGAATTAATGTTAATACGACAGAATTTGATGATTCAATCAAGGCAACAGCTTCTTCGCTGTATCTTGAGACTGGCGACCATCTGAAAAGAAGCCGTATAGTAGCCGCATTTTCAGAGAGCTTTGCAAAGTACTATGATACATTTGTTAAGACACAGAATCTGGCTGGGCTTAAAGAAGACTATAATTCAATGCTTGTCAATAAGGGCGGCGAAGTCAAGGCAATATATGCTGACAAGGAAATTGTTGGAAAAGCACTTGGAATCAATGATGAGGGCGAACTTATCATTAAGACAGACGAGGGCGAGAAGATTATCAGAACCGGAGAGGTTTCTGTGAGAGGATTATATGGATATGTTTGATGAAAATGTAGTTTTATGTGTATCTAATTCTTATGAGAAGAAATACTATTTTAACCCTGATTTTGATAAGCTTCCTGATGATGTAAAGAACGAGTTAAAGATTATGTGCGTTCTTTTCACAGAGGAAGTTGGTGGAATACTTGATATGGAATTCGATGAGGAAGGCAATCTTTTGTTCAAATCATCAGCAGACGAGGGCGATTTACTGTATGACGAGATAGCATGCGGTATGCTCGTCAAGAAGTATCAGTATGAGAAGAGAGAACTTCTTGAATCACTTGAGATGTTCTTCAAGGTATTCTTCTTAGGCATGGAGTAATTATGAGAATTGGAAATGTTGAGATAAAGAACAATATTGCATTGGCACCGATGGCAGGAGTAACAGACCTGCCATTTCGACTTTTATGCAAGGAGCAGGGCTGCGGGCTTATGTGTACCGAGATGGTCAGTGCCAAGGCTGTGCTGTATAACAATAAGAATACAGAAGACCTGATGAAGACAGTGCCAGAGGAGAGGCCGCTTGCATTGCAGCTTTTTGGTTCAGACCCGGATATCATGGCTGATATAGCGAAGAGACTTTCAGAAAGAGAGTTTGATATAATTGATGTCAATATGGGATGTCCTGTGCCAAAGGTAGTCAATAACGGTGAGGGTTCGGCTCTTATGAAGGACCCTGTGCTTGTCGGAAGAATAGTCGAGAAGATGGCTGATGCACTTGATAAGCCGCTTACAATCAAGATAAGGGCAGGATTTGATGAGAATAGTATAAATGCGCCTGAGATAGCACATGTTATTGAGGAGTCAGGCGGGGCTGCCATTGCAGTCCATGCAAGAACAAGACAGCAGTATTATTCAGGACATGCAGACTGGGATATTATAAGACAGGTCAAAGAAGCAGTATCAATTCCTGTTATTGGTAATGGCGATATTAAAAGCGGCGAAGATGCTGTTAATATGATGAAACAGACAGGCTGTGACGGAATAATGATTGGAAGGGCAGCAAGAGGAAATCCATGGATATTCAGACAGGTTTCTGAATATATGAATAATGGGACAGTGATTGCACCGCCGTCTGTTGAAGAAGTGTGCCAGATGATTAAGAGACATGCCAAAGGACTGTGTGAGATAAAAGGCGAGTTTACAGGAATCCGCGAGATGAGAAAACATTTTGCATGGTATACAGCAGGAATCAAGCACGCAGCGGCATTAAGAAATGAAGCTAATCAGGTTACTAATCTGGAACAGTTTGATGCGCTGGTGGACAGGATACTGGAAGGGCTGCATTGACAGACAGGAACTGATAGTTTATAATATTGTGACGCTTGTGGGGTTTTATTCTCTAGTAGAGCAGCAGCATATTAGTGTAGCATATATATAGAAAGGTGATAAGAACATGGCAGAGAAACAGTTTCTTACTAAAAAGGGGTATGACGAAAGAGTAGCAAGACTTGAGGAGCTTAAGGTTGTCAGAAGAAAGGAAGTTGCCCAGAAGTTAAAGGAAGCAAGAGAGCAGGGCGATTTATCAGAGAACGCTGAGTACGATGCAGCTAAGGACGAGCAGAGAGATATCGAAACAGAAATTGCAGAACTTGAAGCAATTCTTGCTAACTGTGAGGTTATTCAGGATAACGATAAGAATAAAGATGTAGTTAAGATGGAGAGCGTTGTTGTACTTCACGACGTAGAATTAGATGAGGATATCGAGTATACAATCGTTGGTTCATCAGAGGCAGACAGCCTTAATAACAAGATTTCTAATGAGTCACCACTTGGTGCAGCTCTTATTGGAAAGAAGAAGGGTGATACTGTTAAGGTAGAAGCACCTGTTGGAGAGATTGAATATACAGTTGTATCTGTAAAGAACGACTAATTTCTGAGAGAACGACTAATAAAGATATATTTCAGTAACGTATAGAAAAGGAGATACTCATTCATGGGAGATAATAAATCTGCACAGCAGCCTGACGTTAACGAGCAGATTAAGGTTCGTATGGAGAAGTTAAAGAACCTTCAGGACGCAGGTAAGGATCCATTCCAGATAACAAAGTATGATGTAACACATCACACAGATGAAATCAGAGCCATCTATGAAGCACATGAGAAGGAACTTCTTGGTGACAGACCAGCAGTTAATACTGAAGGTTTAGATGAGCAGCAGGCAAGAGAAGCAGTTACTGCTGATTACAATGAGAGAAGAGCTATTATGGATGCTTCTCCAATCAATGTAAGCTTTGCTGGACGTATGATGTTCAAGAGAGTAATGGGAAAGGCATCTTTCTGTAACATTGCTGATCTTAAGGGCAGAATGCAGGCATATATTTCAAGAGATGCAATTGGCGAAGAAGCATATGCAGACTTCAAGAAGTCTGATATCGGTGATATCTTCGGTATCAAGGGATTTATCTTCAGAACTAAGACAGGAGAGATTTCAGTTCACGCTGAGGAGATTACTCTTCTTTCTAAGAGCTTACAGGTACTTCCAGAAAAGTTCCACGGAATCACAGATACTGATATGAGATACCGTCAGAGATATGTTGATTTAATAATGAATCCTGAGGTTAAGGAAACATTTGTAAAGAGATCAAAGATTATCAAGGAAATCAGAAAGTTCCTTGATGGCAGAGACTTCATGGAAGTTGAGACACCAACACTTGTATCTAATGCTGGTGGTGCTGCTGCAAGACCATTTGAGACTCATTACAACGCACTTGACGAGGACGTTAAGCTTCGTATTTCATTAGAGCTTTATCTTAAGAGACTTATCGTTGGTGGTCTTGAGAGAGTTTATGAAATCGGACGAGTATACCGTAACGAGGGTGTTGATACAAGACACAACCCTGAGTTCACGCTTATGGAGCTTTACCAGGCATACACAGATTACGAAGGTATGATGGAACTTACTGAGAGTATGTTCAGACACCTTGCTGAGACTGTATGCGGTACAACTAAGATTACTTACAACGGCACTGAGATTGACCTTGGAAAGCCATTCAGAAGACTTACTATGAATGACGCAATTAAGGAATATGCTGGTGTTGATTTTGATACAATTAAGACTGACGAAGAAGCTAAGGCTCTTGCTAAGGAGAGAGGAATTGAGTTCGAGGAGCGTCACACTAAGGGCGACATCATCAACCTCTTCTTTGAGGAGTACTGCGAGGAGAACTTAATCCAGCCTACATTCATTATGGATCATCCTCTTGCAATATCTCCACTTACTAAGAAGAAGCCATCTGATCCAGAGAAGGTTGAACGTTTCGAGCTTTTCATTAACACATGGGAAATGTGTAATGCGTACTCAGAGCTTAACGACCCAATCGACCAGAGAGAGCGTTTCGCACAGCAGGATAAGAACGCAGAGAACGGCGACGAGGAAGCACAGCACACAGATGAGGACTTCCTTAACGCACTTGCAGTAGGTATGCCACCAACAGGCGGTATCGGTTACGGTATCGACAGACTTGTTATGTTGCTTACAGATTCACCTGCGATTAGGGATGTATTATTGTTCCCGACAATGAAGTCCTTAGATGGTGTAAATAAGAAAAATGATGTAAATAATACAGCTTCTGAAGCACCTGAAAAAAATGTAAAAATTGAATCTGAAAAGATTGATTTCTCCAACGTAAAGATTGAGCCAATCTTTGAAGAAATGGTAGATTTCGATACATTCAGTAAGTCTGATTTCCGTGCAGTTAAGATTTTAGCTTGTGAAGCAGTACCGAAGTCAAAGAAGCTTCTGAAGTTTACATTAGATGACGGAGAACGCAAAGACCGTGTGATTTTAAGCGGTATTCACGAGTATTACGAGCCGGAAGAACTGGTTGGTAAGACAGCAATTGCTATCGTGAACCTGCCACCAAGAAAGATGATGGGAATTGATTCCGAAGGTATGCTGATTTCAGCAGTACACGAGGAAGACGGTCACGAAGGACTGAACCTTCTGATGGTTGATGACCACATTCCAGCAGGTGCAAAGCTCTATTAAGATGATGTAAAGATGTACCGTTTTATCAAATAGACGGGACGTACTTCATTTGATAAAAAACTGAAAAAACAGCGATTTACATCAAACTTACATCAATTGATGCAGAAATCGGTGCAAGCAAGAAAAAATCGCATAATTTTCAAGATGAATGGGCAGTCCCAATCGGGATTGCCCATTTTCTAAAATGAATGGAAATGCAAATCTGAATTTGTAAAGAAATTAGGAGTAAGAGTGTATAGATTTTAATAAAATCCTGCACTCTTTAAAAAACTTCTTGCATTCGAGTAACTCGAATGCTGTATACTGCAATTAAGGAGGCAAAGACTATGTATACAGTAAAGGAAGTAGCTGATATTCTTGGAGTTTCAGTTCATACAGTCAGATATTATGATGACCAGGGATTGATACCGGGAACAAAACGAGATTCATATAATCAGCGAATTTTTGATGATATGGAATTAGAATGGCTTTTTGTCAGTATTTCACTTAGGGATACAGGATTGCCTTTAAAAGAAATAAAAAGATACATTGAATTGTATCAGCAGGGTGATTCTACATTACAGCAAAGGTTCGAGATTATGTCCAAACAGCGAGAAAAGACACTGGAAGAAATTGAAAACTTGAAGCTGAGAATAAAAGTGTTGGATAGAAAAGTTGACCATTATGCAAAACTTTTAGCCGGCAAAGAAGACGAATGGAGTCACGAATATATGCAGAAGTTAATTTGGAAAGGCAGGAAGAAAAATGAAAAATAAGAAAGTATGGTTTGTTACAGGATGTTCCAAAGGGTTAGGACACGCATTGGTTAACGAATTATTGGAACAAGGTTATATGGTATCAGCGACGAGTAGAAACAAGCAGGCTTTAATAGAAGCTTTTGGAAATGAAAGTGAACAGTTTTTACCACTCTCAATGAATCTTGCAGATGAAGAAAGCGTAAAAACCGCATTGAAAAAGACAGTGTTGAAATTCGGAAGAGTGGATGTAGTGGTCAATAATGCAGGATATACACATTTGGCAACGATTGAAGAAATGAGTGATAAAGCTGTTCGAGAACTATTTGACATCAATGTTTTTGGACTGCTAAATGTTATCAGAGCTGCATTACCGATAATGAGAAAACAGAACAGCGGTCATATTTTTAATGTGAGCAGTTTGGGTGCCTATAATGTCGGTCCTTTATCCGGTCCATATTGTGCGACAAAGCACGCTGTAAAGGCTCTTTCTGAAACATTGGCAATGGAGGTTAAGCAATTCGGAATTCACGTTACGGATGTAAAACCCGGATTTATGAGAACAGAGTTTTTTGGGGCTTCACATAAAACAGATATAGCGGAACACTCCCCATATCAAGACCTTTATGATGAAAATATGGATTTTTATAATGGACAAAATGGAACGCAAGCAGGTAATCCAAAGAAAGCCGCAGAACTCTATATCAAGGTTGCAGAAATGGATAATCCACCGGAATCCCTTCCAATGGGAACAGATTGCTGTAACGGAATTCGAGAAATTGCCTTAAACACAGTACAGCTAATGGATGAAATGCAAGATACAGCATCCTATACAGATTTTTAAGGAGGTTACGATGAAAGTATTATTGATAAATGGAAGTCCTCACAAGGAAGGATGCACATACACAGCATTAAAAGAAGTTGCAGATACCCTTGAGGCAAATGGAATTAAAACAGAGATGATGTATTTAGGTGTAAAGCCAATAGCAGGTTGTATCGCCTGTGGAAACTGTCAAAAAACCGGGAAATGTTTTGTTGATGACCGTGTTAATGAATTCATTGCAAAGCTGCCGGAAATAGACGGAATCGTATTAGGCTCTCCGGTTTATTATGCAGGGGCAAGTGGACAGATTACATCATTTCTTGACCGAGCATTTTTTGCAGGAAGTGGTAAGTTTGAGGGAAAACTTGGTGTTGCTGTTGTTAGCTGTAGACGTGGTGGAGCATCAGCAACCTTTGATCAGTTAAACAAGTACTTTACGATGAATAGTATGCCTGTTGTTTCATCGCAGTATTGGAATCAGGTACACGGATTTACACCGGATGATGTGAGACAGGATTTAGAGGGAATGCAGACAATGAGAACACTTGCCAATAATATGGCATGGTTATTAAAATGTATTGCACTTGGAAAAAAGCAAGGAATTGAAATGCCTGATACAGAAGAAAAAATACTGACTAATTTTATTCGGTAGTACAGATTCAAGTTTTTCAATTTACCCTTTGAGAGAGGAGAAATCCTTTTCTCAAAGGGCTTTTTCTATTTATACGGATATTCGCAA